>OHEE01000414.1_pt1 | contig 25931 bp, 30 predicted proteins | sample 1567191 | NCBI WGS metagenome assembly OHEE01 (sample SAMEA3879562, study PRJEB24766) | human gut metagenome | biome: human-associated habitat; feature: feces | place: USA | collected 1985/1987
CAGGCATAATTTAACCCCGACTTGCTTGCAAATCGGGGTTTTTCTACAGTCTGAGCAGGCGGAAAACCGCCTGCCTTAATAATCACAGAACATCACAGTTCATAATGCCAAAAACGGATATTTTTGAAAAATCATTATCCGTACTGTCGCAGGCAGTTTCTTCCGAGCTTTCGCTACCGGTATCACCTCCGCCGAAAAGCCCCTGCAACGCTTCAAATATCGCAAACTTTATTTCATAATCACGGCTTTCTTCAACCCGCTTGCTTTGTTCTTCGGTAAAAAATTCACCCGATGCGGCAGGCAGGCACAGCGGCGGGAACATTACGCACCACCAGTTTCTGCCCTCTGCATTTCCGATAAGTAGGCGGACGGCTGTGTATTCTCCTGCCGGTAAGGTTACATTCTCGTACTTTCTGGTGGTGAAATATGTTTTTGCGACCTCGCATTTTACATTGTAGCTGTAGCCTTTGGAATGTACAAATTCGTTAGCCTTTTCTTCGATTTCGGTTCTGTGTTCGTTTGCAACGGCTACCGATTTACTGAAGCTGTCACAGTTTCCGAATACATCCGAAAACGTTGAAAGCATATAGTCACGCAGATCGTATTTCAGCGTCTGGTCGTCCTTGCTGTCCGAGTTTGCCAGTATATGAAGCCTCAGCACTTCCTGCGGCTTTTCCTCGCAATCCTCCGCAAATGCGGTAAAGGCTGTTATTACAATACATATTACCGCACCCAGTATCATAGCCTTGTCAAGAATATTACGTTTTAAAAAACCTGCCATAATTACCTCCGTAGCGTTTAGCTTTGTGAGGTAATTATTGACAGGTTGGTTTCGTTTATTCGCAGATAAGACTTTATTTCAGATTTTCTATCTGACTTAGCCACAGCGTTGCACAGGCATCGCTCGGCATTCTCCAGTCGCCTCTTGGTGACAGCGTTACCGATCCGACCTTAGGACCGTCGGGCAGGCACGAACGCTTGAACTGCTGTGAGAAGAAACGGCGGTAGAAGGTTTTCAGCCATTTCAGTATTGTTTCACGGTCATACGCACCGTCAAAAGCGTACAGCGCAAGCCTGAATACTTTTTCGGGTGTAAATCCCCATCTTATGCCGTTGTACAGGAAGAAATCGTGCAGCTCGTAAGGGCCTACAAGGTCTTCGGTTTTCTGCGATATTTCTCCGTTATGTGCAGGCAGAAGTTCAGGGCTTACAGGCGTATCAAGTATATCCTCAAGCGATTCTTTGAGCAGCTTGTTATCTGTCGTCTTGCTGTAGTAGCTGACAAGATGCTTGATAAGCGTCTTGGGTATCGAGCAGTTCACACCGTACATAGACATATGATCGCCGTTGTAGGTCGCCCAGCCGAGAGCAAGTTCGGACAGATCGCCCGTGCCTATTACAAGTCCGCCCGTCTGATTGGCAATGTTCATAAGCACCTTTGTGCGTTCTCTTGCCTGACCGTTTTCAAATACTACCGATAGATCGTTTATATCGTGTCCGATGTCCAGAAAATGTTGTTTTACGCTGTCGGTTATGTCAATCTCACGCAGTGTGACGCCTATTGCCTCACATATCTTCACGGCGTTTGATTTTGTGCGTTTTGTTGTGCCGAAGCACGGCATTGTCACCGCTACAATATCCGTCATAGGTCTGCCGAGCAGCTTCATGGCATTGGCGCATACAAGAAGCGCAAGCGTGCTGTCAAGTCCTCCCGAAATTCCTATAACGGCGGTTTTTGCGTAAGTATGGGCAAGACGCTTTTTAAGTCCGTGTGCCTGCATCGAAAGAATAAGTTCGCATCTCTTGTCGGTTTCATCGGCAGAGTAGGGGATAAACGGAGTGCGTGATACAAAACGTGTTATCTTTGTATCGGTGAGCGGTATATCAAACCATATAGTTTCCGTGTCGCATTTGTCATTTCTGAATGATGTGTTTTTTCTGCGTTCAAATGCCAGCTTGTTTACGTCTATCTCGCTGATAACATAATCGTTTGAGAAAAGCTCGCTTTCGGCAAGCGTTGTACCGTTTTCGGCAATTATGTTATGACCTGAGAATACAAGGTCCTGCGTGCTTTCGCCCTCTCCTGCGGAGCAGTAGATATAGCCCGAAATAAGCCTTGCAGATTGATTTAAAACAAGCGAGCGGCGGTATTCCGACTTTCCTATCATCTCGTTGCTTGCGGAAAGATTAAGAATGATATTTGCGCCTTCCTGTGCAAGAAATGTCGAGGGAGGGCAGGGCGACCACAGATCTTCGCACAGTTCGATTCCGAAAGAAAAATCGTGCATATTGTTACAGCGGAATATAAGTCCCGCACCGAAATATGCACTCAGCGAATCGTCGCATTCGCCGTCGGCATCCGTGTCAAACCGGTTTAAAAAATATTCGCATTTACTGCCGTCCCAGGCGGTAAAGTGGCGCATCTCGTAAAATTCGTTGTAGTTCGGCAGGTACTGCTTGGGCACATAGCCCAGCACTTTTCCGTGATATGTCACAGCCGCACAGTTATACAGCTTGCTGTCAAACTGCATCGGCAGGCCGACTACAGTTATCATATCAAGTTCCGACAGTTCTTCCAGAATCGTTATGAGCGCATTTCTTGCACCGTCAAGGAGCGTTGTCTGGTAGAACAGATCCTGACAGGTGTAACCCGTGATGCACAGTTCCGGGAAAACTGCGAGCTTTACATCTTTTTTTGCAAGCTCCTTTGCCAGAGAGATTATCTGCTTTGCGTTGTGCTTGCAGTCGGCAACCTTGATTTCGGGTGTTGCCGCCGCTACTTTTATAAATCCGTCTTTCATATTGTTCTTTTCGGCTTAAGGCTTAAAATTCGTAATTGCCTGTCATTCCGCCGACCTTTCTTTCTATCCAGGTTAAAATATCGTCGAAAACTATTTCCTTCATAGTTTCGTTTACAAGTTCGTGACGTGCGCCGGGGTACAGCTTGATATCAACGTTGCAGCCCTCGTCAATCAGCTTTGCGTATACGTTTCTTACACCCTTGCCGTATCCGCCGACAGGGTCTGCCGTTCCTGCCATGAATATAACGGGCAGCTTTTTCGGCACCTTTTCAGCCCACTGCTGACTTGACACTCTGCGAAGAAGGGTAGTAAGGTCAACAAATCCGCTTGCAGTAAATACAAAATTGCTCTTTTCATCGTCGATATACTTTTTTACAACTTCTCTGTCGTGAGTGAGCCAGTCATAGATAGTCTGGCAATCTTTGATTTTGTCGTTATACACTCCGAAAATGAGAGTGTTCAGCTTATCACTGCGGAAACGTTCGCCCTTCAAGGAAACAACGGAGCGTGTAGCTCTTACTCCTATTTCGGAAAGTGCCTTATCATCGCCCGTACCCATAATTACTGCACAGGTCAGCTCGTTTGGAAAGCGTGTGAGATACAGCCTTGCAACAAAACTGCCCATACTGTGACCTATAAGAATATACGGCAGTGCAGGGTACTTCTTTTTCATTATCATCGTCATACGGTGCAGATCGTTTACAAGATGGCTCCAGCCGTCCTTTTCGGCAAAAAAGCCGAGATCGTCGTTTGATCTGACACTGTTTCCGTGACCGAGATGGTCATTACCGCAGACAATATATCCGTGTGAGGTAAGAAAATCCGCAAAGTGTTCATAACGTTCGATATATTCACACATACCGTGCGAAATCTGAATGATGCCTTTATATCCCACGTTCATAGGAAGAACCGGAACATAGATGTAATATGCACAGTTATCAGTGCCGTTCGAGGATTCAAAAGTGCCTGTGAGCTTTTCGTATGCCATAGCGTACCTTCTCCTTTCGCAAGACGCATCAAATATTTCTTTATACTTATTATAACAAACACAGCCATAAAATACAAGTAAAACGGGGAAAAAGGGTTTAAGCGGAGGAGGTCGGGATAAAGCCGGACAGCCTGTGACTGCGGATAAGCTGTGTCTAAAGACGACTTTTGAAAAGAATTATTCGGTAAAAATGCGATGATAACATACTTATCCGGCTTATTTCGCCGATGTGTTTTATGCTTATAACAGCTGTTATTATACGCAGATAAGCAAAACAGTGCTGTGATCGAATGTGACATTCGGTCACGGCACTGTTGTTGCAATACAATTCAGTGAATTCTCATTATCATTTCTATAAACAATATACCTTGCATGGCATATCTGCTTCTTTCTCCGATTTTCTCAATGAAACTTACTGTAGATTTTTCTATAGTAAGATATCCTGTATCATAAAGCGGAGCGATGACATTGCATAATTCGGCGGGAAGGTTGCCTAAATTATCCCCGTTTTCATCGATGACAGAAAAATTGTTGTAGTTGTAATGATTTGATTTCTCACGTCTGATATTTACTTTATCGCAACGTAAGTTCTTTGTAAGCTTGTAAAATTAACCGTTGATTTGGGCTTACACCAACAATTCGTATTTTTCATTTGACTTATTCAGCCATTTTTGCTCTATGATTTTAGGATCGGAGCATAGATAATGGATGCTGAACATACTGTTTGATAGATTGTAAGACTTGAACTTGAAGTAGACACAATCTCCGATTTCAGCTGTTTTATATGTTCCGTCACTTTGTGAAATACGAAAAATGTTGCTGTTTGCGCCGGGTAGTCTGATTGTTCCGAAATCATACGGTATTATTCGCAAAAAACCATCTTCCGCTATGTAACGAACCTTTCCGTAAAACCAATATTCAGAAAGCAATGAAATAAAATTATCTGTACTGATGCCACGTTTTTGCATTGAGTAATCCATCAGATGATCCAATGCAATTTCATTCCTTAGTCTTGTGTTAAAGAAGACGTATATTATTTCTTCAATGCTCAGAATCGAACTGAATAATGCATTAAGCACATTAATTCTGTTGTTAGAGAGAATGCCGCTAGGATATCGTTTTGTATATTCACAGGTATATTTCGTTCCGGTAAGATAAATAAGCTCGAAAAAAAGATTCTTGTTTAAATCGGGATTGCTAAGTATCCTCGCCAACATAACATTTGTTATTGAAAACTTATCGCCGTTTTCTTTTTTCTCCCGTATCTGATCGAGCTTGTTTATGATTGCCGCTTTGTCGTTGCTGTTGAATATTTCGACGATCTCCATAAAAAACTCACGTTTTATTTTGCACTCAAGTTTTTGGCTTTCTGTCATCTTCATAATGCATCTCCCGGATATTAGTTTTTATTGTACCGTAATTATATCACAAAATCAGTACATTAAACCGTACAAAAATCACAGCTTCAGGCTGTCCAACACATTCTTACCTTTTTTGAAATGACTTTCTTTATACTCAAGCAAATATGCGGTAAACGAAACAGCTTTTTTCTCCGTGGCATATTCAAGTAATTCATCGATATTGTTCTTTTTTATAATGCCAAACGTTTCTATTGTAAGCAACAGTTCCATATCATCAGTATCGATACAGAGCTTTACTGCATTTTTTGCAGAGCGTACAATATAAGACCTGTACATTTCTTTTTGTTCGTCAGTTAAATCTATAGGATAGTGCAGTCTGTTCAGGGCAACTCTGATCTTGTGATACATTCCCTTGATTTTCGGAAAGAATTCATCAACAGCATTGAAATTGAAGGTAGCGTTTCTTCCCCAGGATGATGCCAGTGTGTAGCAGTATTCGCCTTGAGTGCAGTCGCCGCCCATCCATACTTTGTACTTTATCTCATCAGTTTGTGCGGAGCGTACAGTCACCTCATAATCGAGCCAGTTATCATGAGTTTTATAGTTGACAATAGATCCTAACAATGAGTTGGGAGAGCCGCCATATTTATCTGAATGACTTTTACACGGCTTTGCATCGGGATCAATAGAATCATAAACTGTAATCTCCTTGCATCCACGGAAACTTTCTTTTCCGACTTTCTTTACAGTCTTAGGGACGGTAAAAGAAGAAAAATTACAGCCTTCAAACGCACTGTCGCCGATACTTATGACAGAATCGGGAATGATTATGCTTGTAAGGCTTCTGCATTCCAGAAATGCACGGTCACAGATACTTGTGACCGAATCGGGAATTGTAACGCTTGTAAGATTCCCACATTCCTGAAAAGCACCGTAGCTGATACTTGTAACAGAATCGGGGATAGTTACGCTTGTAAGACTGTTGCATTTTGCAAATACTCTGTTACAGATACTTGTGACCGAATCGGAAATTGATATTACGCTGTCCTTTCCTTTGTAAGCAATAAGGATTCCGTTTTTCAGCACAACAAAATCATTCGGATATTCCGAAAGCCACTTTGTCCCATAAAACGCATATTCACCGATATCGGTAACAGTGTCGGGGAACGTTACGCTTGTAAGTTTTTTGCATTTATAAAATGCTAAGTTACCAATGCTTGTAACCGAATCAGGTATCGTTATACTTGTAAGACCGGTACACTCATAAAATGCACAATTACCGATATCGGTAACTGAACCCGGAATGGTTATACTTGTAAGATTACTGCAACTTACAAATGTATGATTACTGATATTTGCCACGGAATCAGGAATAGCTATGCTTTCAAGACTGTTGCAGTCGGAAAAAGCGGCTTCGCCGATACTTGTAACCGAATCGGGAATTGCTATATTTTTAAGGCTGCCGCATTTGCAGAATGCACCGGCGCCTATGCTTGTAACGGAATCCGGAATGCTAACGGTTGTAAGGCTGTTGCATTCAAAAAAAGCATTGTCACTGATACTTGTAATCGAAACGGGAATAGTTACGCTTGCAAGATTGATGCATTCTTGAAACGCACCTTTGCCGATACTTGTTACCGAATCCGGTATAGTCAGGCTATTAAGACTACGACAACCTCCAAAAGCATAATTGCCGATACTCGTCACCGAATCCGGAATAGTTACGTTTTTAAGACAGGTACAGTTTTGAAATGCGCCGTCGCTGATACTTGTGACCGAACGGGGAATAGTTATGCTTATAAGTTTGTCACACCATTCAAATGTACATACGCAGATTTTTGTAACAGAATTCGGAATAGTTATATTTTCAAGGTTGCTACAGCCGGCAAAAGCCGACCCGCCAATACTCGTAACCGAATCGGGAATGGTCACGTTTGTAATATTGTAGCAGCCCGAAAATGCCCGCTCACCGATTCTTTGTACGCTGTCAGGTATAACTATCTCGGTCACACCTTTCTCTTCGGTGTATTTCTTCAGTACGCCGTTGCTGATTTGAAATCCCATATTTCCCCCATATCACTATAATATTCATTTCAGATTCAAAGATTTTCTGATAGCCCTGCTGTAATGAGCATCTTTTCTGCTTTTGTCATACCGTAATTATATTACAAAATCAGTACACAAAAACGGACAGAAATCACAGCTTCAGGCTGTCTAACACATTCTTACCTTTGCTGAAATGACTTTCCTTGTACTCAAGCAAATATGCGGTAAACTGAACAGCCTTTTCTCTGTGGCATATTCAAGTAATTCATCAATATTATTGTTAATTATAGCACTTTTCGTCGATTTTTGCAAATTTGATACAGTATTTTTCTGATTATTTAAGAAAATTGTTGAAATTCGCTAAATGATGTGCTATTATAATAATAGTATTATATTTTAAAATCTGTTATTTAAAGTATGAGGTGAAATTTATGGCTATTATCCCAAAAGGTAAAGAACCTGCGAGTATCAAGAAAAGGCTGGATATTCTCTTTCCGAAGTTGAATCAGGCTTATCTGGATAAGAAAATATCGGGATTATACAAAGATCATAAAAAATGGGCCGAAACTGTTACAGAATTGTACCGGGCTTTAGGATACCCTGACGGCACTTCTTTTCTTGAAGCATACGGCTAAGAGAATAGTTTATTCATACAGTAAAAACGTAATTCGAGAAGCAAAATACGATTATCAAAGTTTATCAAAATTTATTCAAAATGAAATTAACAAAGATGTTTGGAGAATAAATAATACTTCCGTAAAAAGTATTGAATGGCATTTTTATTGGAGTGAAGTTTCACAAACTGGTGGTCCATCTGGTCCGTTGTTAAAAGAATTAACTAACCGTGGAATAAAAGTATTTTTTCATTAAGAAGGAGTAAAATATATATTGGCATAAAAAGAAACTTGATTACGATATTTTAATTCCCCCTATAAATAAACAATTTAAAAATTTCACTAAAAAAGAAGCAGAAAGCTATTTTGAGTGGTACAAAAATCAGCTGAACACGCGTATAGAATATTTACGGAAGTATTCGGGTGTTGACTTGGATTACTCGGTTAATTCTTTGGTTGACATCTGGGGTTGGTTCTTAAAAATTGCCAAAACCTAAAAAGCGCCGAAAGCGAAAACAGAAGAGGTAAGAAATCATTTAAAAAATCAGCCCAAAGAAATAATCGAAGATGTTGTAAACGAACAATCAAGACAGTTTTCTCTCGAAACGGAGTACATTATACGGGATATTGCCATGTACTTCGGTGAGGTTTATGTAAATAACAATTCTTCGATAGCATGGGGTTACAATACTGATGTTAAAGCGGATTCGTTTGCTAATATGCCGCTACTTGTCGGCTTTGAAGACAGAGATTTTACACCTGCCTTTAAAACGCATTTTGAACCTGTGTTTATGATTCACGCTGTAGCGTGCAATATTTTTGACGGTGATCAGACAAAAGAGGATTTGTTACTTCTTTATAACAAATGGCAGAGAATGGTTGATAATTGAAAATGTGAGATATTTCGTTATAATCTATTTAAAATCCGCTGACTTACCGTGACTCACTGTCGTTTACCTGGAAGAACGGCAGACAGCTTGCCTCTTTACAAAACGGCAACTGTGTGGTAAACTATACCTACAACTACAATTATAGAAATGCATTTTGGAATTTAACTTATTCCACCGGACAAGGCGGAATATTTACAAAGTCCGGTAAGATTTTAACGTTTTGGTATAGGTGAAGCTAATGAAAAGCAAACAACACGAGTACATTTTGAAGGCGTTTTTAAACTCAAGCATTCCTGCGGTAATTCGTAGAAATTCTCCGGAACTTATGGTTATTGATTCTGTTATAGGGGGATATTGCTCTCAATTGATAAAGCGAGCAAAACTCATCAATCTCCAATCGAGCGAGATTATTTCTAAAACCGAAAAAGCCGCATTCTCAGAATTGATAAATCAATCAACCGGAATGGAAAAAGATGAATTAGTAGTATACTATCGGCTTGCAATACTTGTGGAATCTATATTGATTCAGTATAGGGAACAGCATATACCGAAAAACAACGCTTAAAAAAAGAACAAAAAGCCAGACGTTCACGTAATATGCAAAAGAGAGGAGGAAATAATAGAAAATGAATAAATCGGAAATAATTAGTATATGCAAAAAAAGTGACACTTTAACGAAGAATCAATATCTTGCGTTATACCAAATAATATTACACGGAGATTCGTTAGAAAAATCTGACATAGCTGATTTGTTAATTAACCATGTAAACAAAAAGTCTATATATTTATTGTCAATTCTCGGCAATGATGATGACCCTTTAGTAAGAATGTGTACATATGATACACTGGCAGTTTATCCGGCATATTTTGCATACAAATATTTGTTACATAGAATCAATAAAGAAAATGACGATTTAACCAGAAGTTATATTATTACAGCGCTGACAGATGTTTGCTTGCGAGAAGAAATACCAAAAATAAAGAAAATTTTTTATAAATTATATGATAGTGATAAGTCTGCATATTGCAAGCTGGCATATATAAGAGCATTTTATCTACTTGGAAATAAACAGCTTATTTCAAAAACGAAAAAATACTTAACTCATTCTGATTACCATATAAGGTGCACGGCTGCAGTGATTTTAGATGATTTATTGGATAATTCAAAAAATATTGATGAAATACTTATGTTTATCAAAAAAAGAATAAGAAGTGAAAAATCAGTTGCTGTAGAATCAAAATTGAGAGCGCTTATAAAAAAATATGGGAAATAATTAAGATTCAGTGTAGCGACCATTGATTATCTCTATGACGAAAACGGTTCACCGGTAGGGCTGACCTACAAAGGCACGACATATTAGGTGACTTACCGGATTAACAGTAGATTAACTAATATTGATATATAAAACTTAATGTAACTTTTGTATTTAAATTTAACGCAAGAGCAATGTACAACGCATTTAACCATACATATAAAAACAGAGGATTTGTTTATATCGGAAATAATTCAATAAAATTTTCATTTTAATGGAGGTCATATGTGAAAAAATTCAGTATGATATTTTTGAGTGTCATTCTTCTTATTTTTTAAAGTGGATGGAACTAATGTTATTTTTTCGATATAAAATAAGACGAATGGTATACACAATAGTAATTTCAGTTTTGTGTTCAATTATCCTAACTTCCTGCAATCTTGTAACAATGGTAACAGGCGACTACAGCGGACTTGCCAACCGGAATTTCAATGCGTTGATAACCGCTATGGAAAATAAGGATAAATCGGCAGTCAAAGCACTGTTTATGGACAGCGCAATAAACAGCTCGGAGAATTTTGAAAATTCCTTGGATGAATTGCTTGAATATTATAACGGAAAAATGACTTCTTATGATGACGTGTCAAGCGGCGGAGAGTTTGTCGAAAGAAACTTATTTATTGGCAAGCGGGTATTTATGTCCTCGTATTTTGTAGTTGAAACCGATGGCGATAAATATCATTTTGATATTACAGAATGTGTTTTTGACAGCTTAAATCCGGGTAATGTCGGAATAAAATCTTTGTACATAATAAACGACAAAGATTTTCCCGATAAAGACGGTTACTATCAGGGTGATTACAAAAATACCGAAGGGATAAATATCGGAAAATATGCCGAATATTCCGAAGACACGGTAATGTCAAGAGAGAAATTCAATAATCTGCTTACTGCGGTTGAAAACAAGGACAAGGATACGCTCGGGTCTTATTTTTCAAAAAAAGCCGTTGAGAAAACACCCGATTTCGACAACGAAATTGAAAAATTGCTGAACCTGTATAAAGGAACACATAAGCCGTTTAACAAATATACAGGTGGCGGCAGTGTTTATGAGATGGATGATCGGGGTACTGAATACAAATATCTTGATTCGAATTTTTATCTCGAAACCGAAGAGGGCAAAAACTTTTATTTTAAAATCAGCGAATATCTTATCAATGAAGAAGATGAAAATAATGTCGGCATTACATGCCTTAAGGTTTATAACCAAACCTCAGATGTAAATGCCGAAATCGATATGGAGGCTGTGCCGATAGTTGTTATCGGGGAAGAATAACTTCCAAACTGAATGACCGAACCGTCTTTGGCGGTCGTTGAACGGTTGTGTATCTGAGGATTTGATAATGCAAAAAATTTTAGAACCCATTTTAGTTACGATAATTTTTGTCGGCTCATACATTCTAAATTATTCTTGCTTTGACACCTGTCTTTCCGATGATGTCGAGTTTAATTACGGAAAACACAAAAAGCGCAAAATATATAAAGAAACCCATAGCTTTTGGAGAAAGTTTTTCTTCATAGATATAAGAAAAATGGTAAGCCGATGGCATTACGTCCTGTTTATTGTAAAATTCACCGCTTTTGTTCTTCAGCTTATTCTGATAAACGTTTATGTGTTAAGCGGGGAAAGTGTGCTCAGATGGTTGTTTCTTATCTGTTGCGGAGTTTACATTCTGTCGTCTGTCCCGGCAGTATTTGCAAGATGGGCACTTTACAGAGGAAACGTTGTCAGAAGCCGCAAGAAGTACAGAAAGAATAATCGGAAGTGACTATATTTCTTTATGAGTTGTGCGTAGCCGCAGTTCTTTAGCGTTATCAAAAAACAAAGCATTGATTTCAAACTTACAATGTCGGATAAGCATATATTACGATTGATAGTATGAAGCTTGTGTCAAATCCGTTTCATAAAAGAAATATTCAAATAGGAGGAGATAGCCTGTGAGTAATCACTGTACAATTTATGCAGAGATGCACTTGATTTTTGATAATGATTTTGATGTTTACTCGATCACTAAGCGTTTAGGAATTGCCCCGACAGAATGTAAATTGCGTAATGAAACACGAACGTCACCTTTGACAAATAAACCTATTGAGGGTTTTTGGACGCTGAAAACAGAAGAAAAAGAAGAAAGGGACTTGAGTGTTGTGTTGAATGAGTTAATTGAAAATATATCTGATAAACTACCGGATATCAAAAAAATCTGTGATGAAAACGGAGGAACAGTTGTTTTCGATATCATCCCATTTTTTGATGGCGATAGTAAACCTGCATTGTATTTTGAAAGAGATTTTCTTGATATTGTAAATTATTTGAACGCTACCATTCAAATAGATTTATATACGAGGTGAATCCGGAGTAGTATGATGAGTAATACAGCGTCTTATAGGCAGGCGTTATTACTGAATTTAAAAATGAGAAAAATAAATGATAATCAAAATAATTGTTCTAATATCGCTATGTGCTGTTATTGCATTCCGGAAGCACTTTAAAAAACGTTCTTTATTTGTTTTTGCTTTGATTGTGGCTATCTGCGCCAACATTTTTATTCCGGCTTTTGAATTTTTTGTTCGTTCAGAGCCTCAGAATGACAGAATATTGGATTATATCAGTCAAATCAATTGGCATGACAGCGACTTGTTAAAATCAAAAGGTTTTGACTGTGACGGTGAAACAGGTACATACACAGATGATGATAAATTCAGCATTCACGTTGCTGATGCGACTTCTTATGATAAAGCAGAAATTGTTTCGGAATATAAGAATATTCATTATGAGTATTTTTCGTACTTGTCGGAAACTCTCCTGATTCCGCAGTTGCGTAAGAGCTATTCGGTGATAGTAAATGATAAGGTTGTTGAGATCACTTATAAAGACTGCCTTAGCAAGCCGTGCATAATGGATAAGCTGGAAGGAATATTCGGTGCAGCTGCGTAACCACATAACCGATAATACCGCACTTTTTAAAATCATAAAACAGAAATTAAATCACGACGATAGAAAACCGACTATCGCCGTGATTTTCTTTTTCTGATTGCGAAAATACAAAGCTGTGCCGACGGGTACGGCTTTGTATCAAGATTTTTTGAACATAAAAAAACAACCCCATCGCAAATAAATGCAATGGGGCTTTCTATCTGGAGCTAATACCCGGATTCGAACCGGGGACCTCATCCTTACCAAGGATGTGCTCTGCCGACTGAGCCATATTAGCAAACTCCTGACGGTTATTAATTATATCATACTATATCGACTTTGTCAAGGAAAATTTTCGAATTTTTAACTGCGATATACCGTAACGTTTTTTCAACGGTCAATATGTCGTTAAAATCAAACAAACCGCATTGCTGTGCGGCTTGTAAATGTGTAGGACTAAAAAAAGATTTTTCGCCTTTTCGGTCGATATTTATTTCCTTCTTTTACGATTGTTACTATATAGTTCTTGAGAATGAATTTTGTCACCGATACAGGAGAAAAAGCGCCGGTCAAAGTGACCGACGCCAAAACGCTTATTGATTAATCAAACATAACGCCGGGGTTGAGCTGCGACGGGGAGCGCCAGAGGATTCCGTATTCAAATAAGAACTGAGCTTTTAAATTCCAGTATTCCAGACAGAAATTCATTTGTTTGGTTTTTTCTATCTTTTCCTCAACCTTGTCAATCACGGCAAGGTATTCCTCCGTTTTCTCAACAGGATCGTTCTTGATGAATCCACGCCGGTTTTCCTGCGCTGAGAGAAGCAATTCACGGATTCTTTCATCAGGCAGACTGCCAGACACGATTGCGACAAGGTCGGAGCAATCGTCAGGTTCATAATAATTTCTTGCTTTGACCGCCAGATAAAAGCAGTTTTCAAATTCTTTCATATCCTCGCTGTCATATTCTCTGAGTTTCATAAGCTCTGTATGCGCTTGAAGCTGCAGTGCGTAAAATTTCACCGACATTCCCGCACGGCACATTTTGTCATAAGACTCCGTAAGATACCAAAGCACCGGAATGATTTCTTCCAGCGTTTCTATATCGTGATTACGTGGAGCAAGCGCAATTTGCGCCATTTCGGCAAGATAAGGGCTGTCTTTATAGGTGGGCGCTGCGTTGCTGTGCTCCTTATGACCTTCGATAATGCCGTGCAGTTGTACGATTCTGTTTAATTCCTGCCGGGAAATGTGCATATTATACCTCCTGCTTATAGGCCTATTCTATCATAGCCTTGATAAATCCGATGACATTCTGGGCGGCGTTATAGCGAAGCGTACCTATACCAAAGGGAAATTCATCAAGGCGCTCTTTTGAAAACGGAAACATCAGCTTGACCGAGTAGTAAGGCTCATCCGCCTTGTCCGCAATGATTCTTCGCAGTTCGTCCTCGTCTTGTGCCATCAGTCCGTTTTTATAGAAATAGTTGATTTTATTGGGGTCGCATTTCGGATAAAGTTCTGTATCAAAGCAGTGATCGGCAGCAATGTCGGCATCGCACAGATTAAAATAATCATAAGCCGCTCCGCCAAAACGGGAATCCCAGGCCGCATCGGTATGGGCGGTTATACCTTTTATACGGGTGATATTCCAGGAATGAGGTTCCCGCCATCCGTTTTCGTGTAAAGCCTCTCCTACAACCACAATTGAGGCGATTCCAAGTCTGTCGCATAACAGTTTATACGCCTTGGCGAATCCTTCGCAGACACACCGATCACGGAGCAATGCACCGACCACCGAAAAGCAGTCGCTGTCAAACGGCTCCTCAGCCGTGCGAATGGTATAAAGAAAATTATGCACCTTGAGTTGTTTTGCGAGGGGACTCATATCCGGCTTTATGTGGTTTTTTATAAACAATTCTATCCGATTTTCCACCTCTGCCCAAAGCTTCTCGGCTTCTTCTTTGGTATAGTCATACTGAAAAATAAGCTGAATGTACATGGGGGTCTGTTTGGTGATTATCCGACGGCGGTCGAGATAGAAGAAAACGGGATTGTCAAACAGCACGGCTGTCATAATCTTTTTGGTGTCTACCGTAAACGCTTTGCCCATACCGGCGTGAATGGACAGGGCAGGTTCAAAACGAAGAAGTGCCTCGCATATCCGATCGTATAGATTTTTTTCGCCGTCGGTAAGACGGGAATAATAAAACTTGGAACCGTTATCATTCATGGCGTTACCTCGTTTTTGAGAGCTTGCTTAGATTTTTCAAAAGCCGTCGGGTTTTGACGCACAAAATCCGTATTGACAATAATTCCTACCGACATATCATCTCCGCTGCCTCTTTCCGAAAGGGTCGGCAAATAATCTTTTAATTGCGATACGGCAGTTTGATCGTTAGTTTGGGCAAAAGATCTGAGGGTCAGGCGGTAAAAATCATACAGTCTCTCATCTGTGGCAAAGCAGTCGTCGATCCCGTCACTGCCGATGAATACGGCGGAGGGAAGAGTGCGCTCAAAACAAAAGCGGAACTCCTTGGCGGCGTTTTCATCGCATATTGATGTGGTAACATTCAAAAAGCACTGCTCATCCCACGGAATCGGCTGTGTAAATTCACCGTCTTTTGATACGGCAACGCATTTTCCGTCGCCAATCTGCAAACCGAGCCAGAAATTCTCGGCCAGTATAACGCCGATAAGGGTCGTGCCGTATGCTGATTGCAGGCGCTCTCCTGTTTCGTATCTTCTTTGCGCTTTTCCCGATATGCCGCTTAGTTCATCCTCGCTGAAGGGATGTTCCTTTATGTCCCGCTCCACAAGCTTGTTCCAGCGGGCAATAATGCTTTTTATGAGCTGTTCTATGCGACCGGACTGCTGTTTTTGCGTGGCGGCAGCCGAAAGGACGCTTATGACATCGGGATCTTTCATACATTCGGTAAAGGCTTCTGCGGCAAAGTGGCTGCCCCTGTCCGAGCGGAAATAATCGGATCCTCCGTGACCGTCACATACGACGGAAATTCTGCGGTCGGGCAATTCACAGCTTAAGGAAAAGTCCTGACAGACCGTGCCTCTTTTTATGTGGGAAGCACCGATTACCGTCATACCAAACGCTCGATAATCGGTTACCATTCCAGATCACCGTCGTCGTCAGGCTCAGCGGCCTTGACCTCATTGATTTTGTAAATCATTTCGTTCTGCTTGTTAGCGGCTTCGTCCACGCCGCCTTTACCGACTCCGCTTGACTTAGATCCGATCTGTGATGCCGTAACCGAAACAAAGCGTATCATTTTTGTGAGAGCCTCGGGCGTATGTACCGTAGTCAGCGCGAAAGATGGCGGGGTTTTCCGAAACAAAATCCAAAATGAACGTGGAATTATACCGACTCAGCAAACCGTCTGCGGACAAATTTGATGGTGCGGCAGCCGGAGTAGTCGTGGTACGAGCAACGGCTGATGAACGACCTTTTCCATCCGCAAGAGCCCTCGCGCGCCGAGCGTCCTCGACGGTTTTTATGCTTTCGTCATACGGAATACAGGTTTCGATCAGATTGCCGTCCTCGTAAAAGTCCATATATCTTCCGCCTTTTGAGTTCGTGAGATACCAGACGAACCGTCCCTGACGTTTGCCGTTTACCCATTCGCCCTCTAACACCTTGTCATTTTTGAACCAGCTGAAATCCCCCTCGACGCAGATGCCGTGACCGTGTTCCTTGCTGTCGAGCCACTCGCCGTCGTAGGAGTATTTCATATATGTTTCGCCGCTCGGGGATTTGCCGTATTGGATGAGCTTGCCCCTGCCACAGCGTTTGCCGTCCCTCCAATCACCCTCATAGGTGTCGCCGTCTGCCCAGGTGTATGTTCCGTGGCCGTGGCGTTTGCCGTTTAATATTTCACCCTCGTAAACATCGCCGCCGTCATATTCAACTCGTTTGAAGTTAATATCTGATTGCGGCTGTTCGTTTTGGTTTTTCGCCGCATCGGAAATCGCCTGTTTTTCTTTTTGCTCCGAAGATTCTGAATCCGGAAATTCTTTTCCCGTAATTTCTTTATATGCGTTTTTGATTAAGTCTGAATTTACAGAAAATGTTCCGTCTTTCGGATAACTTTCCGTTTCACGGATAATCTCAACAGCTTTTTCGTGATTTTTTTCAACTCCCCAGCCGTGTTCATATGCGCGTGCGACAAATACCACAACTCTGAGGTGCGGACGATAAACATCGGAAAAAATTACATCTCCGGGCTTCGGAGTGTATTCGTATTCTTCAATAAGAAGATTTACTACAATCGGCAGGCTACGAATATGTATATATTCCTCGCACAGCCCCAATTTGGATTCCGCTTTCGAAAAATAATAACTTGCATTGTCTGCACATTTCCATTGTATGCTTATCAATGGTCTCCAGAGAATACCACGCCTGTCGCCGGAATATTCTAACTTATCCAAAAGCTTTTCAGCTTTCTTCAGTTCTCTGCCCGTCATCTTCTCAGTCGAAAGCTTTCTGTAAAGCTCATCGTAATCTACTTTTTTACCAAACAGTCCCATGGTAAACCTCCTCTGAATTATATCTGCGCCGCTTTCACTTCGGAAAAGTCGCACGCCCCAAGTTTTTCTTTTTCGATATAAAAGCACAGCGAACCGTTACTCTTAAAGCGGATTTCCGCATCCTCCGTTTCAAGCGAGCCGATACGCAAAAGCGGCAGATAATCTTTTAGAAAATCACAGCTTTGCGTCATATCTCCAAGCAGAAGATGAGATGATTTTTCATCTGCATCTGCCGTATCAAAATCTATTTTCTGCTCCGAAAAAGACAGACTGTTGCCGTCCTCATCTGTCAGTAGCATTTCATGCAGGGCGGACAATTCGCCGTTGTACCAAAGAACCCGTGCCGATTTGTCGTCCGGTGCTTCGGGCATTGTATCAAGGTCATAAAAGAAATAAAGAATTCCCGTTTTCGGAAGCAGTCCGCTTTCATCAAAGCCTTCTGCCTTGGCACAGTCAATCTGACACATAAAGGTCAAGTCGTACTTTTCGCCGTTTTCCTCGATATGCGGCCATTCAAAGCCGTCCCACACATCAGGATTGCCGAACAGCTTGCTTGATCCTGCAAAAAGCTTATCTTTTGGTTTCGATATTTTCAGCTTAATACCGTTCATGTCGCCACCTCTCTGTATCTTATTTCACCCATACAGCCTTCAATTCATCCACGCCCGTAAACCACGGGCCGTCGTATGAAGCCTGAGACTCCCTTATGTCAAAAAGAAAGTTAATTCCTTCGTGCAGAGTATAATCGTTGCCGTTAAAGGTAATACCGATGCTGTTTTCATTAACGCTTTTTATAATCAGCTCGTATTTGTGCTTCGGTGCGTAGCAAGTAAAATCAACCGAGTAACTGCCGACTTCGGCAGGGAAAGAGATATCATATCTGTGCATATCGGACGGACAGCGCTCGCAGATATTTCCCTCAAGCCGTATTGTCAGCGTGTCTTTTTCAAGCCCTTCGTATGAGGACACCTTATCAAGAATTTCGTTATATTGCAGATAATTCATATATTCCCTCAGCTTTCCGCCTGAATTAAGGCGTTATCGTCAAAAGAATCCTCTATCCATTCTTTAGCCGGAGTATATCCGACCTCAGCCGCTGCGGAAATCCACCGTGCGGCTTTATCTGAATTTTTCTTTGTCATAGTTCCTGTTTCAAAGTAAATACCAAGTCGGTACATAGCGCATGGTTTTCCCATTTTCGCCGCTTTAATCAACTTTCTTAATTTCTTTGGTTTTCTCATAGTAAAGTCGCCCTCCTATTCTGAAAATCATTATATACCGAATTGCTTGTAATTTGGTCGCCGCAGCGGCGACACTTTTTGAAACTCAATCTATAGCACACCCGTTTAAGTATCATTATACAATTTTTTGGCACCGTCTGCAAGCATTTTGCAAGATAAATTGCTTGTATATTTATTTCTGAATATAGTGCATAATAATATGCAGAGAGGTGAGATTTATCATGCTTGAACTTGAAAAGGGTTTTGAATCCGTAAATAAAACATTCCGTATTCCCGTAAATATTGTGGAGCAGCTGGACCGCCTTGCCGGCGAGTACAACACTTCCATGAATAAAATCGTTGTGCAGTGCCTTCAATATGCGCTTGATAACCTGAACACATCGGATGATAAATCCGTGGACTCAAAATGATATCCGGCTGCCGTTTTCCGACGGTGACTTTTCTTTTTTTAAAACGGCTCAAAACCGAAATGAACAAGCACATCGTTGATGTCAAAGAAATTAAATATTTTCTTTTCAATGCAAAAGACAATCACAAGATCGAAATCATCGGCACGGGATAAACTGTATCCGGCAGAGGAAAGAAGCTTATCCGCATCTTCTCTTGTTAATTCCAATGCAAGACACAAAGCGATTACCGTTCTCTTGGCAGGTATGTATTTTTTGTTCGACCGTATTTTCGAAAACAATCGGCGGTCGATCAATGCCTTTTTATAGATATCGCTGTCTTTCTGACCGGTACGATCAATAAAAGCAAACATCTGCTCTGTAAAACAATTCTCCCTGTTTTGCTGCACATACTGTTCAGCGGCATCGGTATCAATGTTCATCATCTTATGGAAAGGTATTTCTATTCTCCCAAAAGATGAACCGGCAAGAATGCCGCCGTTTTGAATATATTGCTCGCACTCAAGCATTAGCTGTGCCGTCATCAAGTATTCACCTCCGATTTTAACGCCGAAATGAAGTCGCATATCGCTCCGATATTGCACTCCGGATATTTGCAGATTCTTTGCAGAACAACCGGCGGCACTTCATCTTTAACCATAATTAGTATATATTGTAACTTATTATAGCATAAATAATCCCTGCTTACAATACAGTATGATATAATTTCAGCAAACAATCGTAATTTGTTGCGATTGTTTGCTGAAATAGCGACGGTTAAACAGTAATATTTTATCACTGATTTTTCGTTGTTTTTTCTTTCTGCTGTAATCTATTTTCAGTTGGATAGTTCACTTTCTCCTACCACTATGGTGTCAAACTGCCCGAAAATGTACCAAATCACACACATTTCAAGAAAACAAAAACGCTCGATAAATGGCTTGGTTGAGCCAAATATCGAGCGTTTTACAAATATTGCAGTTGGTACGGGTAACAGGACTTGAACATAAATTTTGCCGTTTTGCAACGTTTTGTAAAATGCCGTAATTCCGCATTATATAAGGGATTGAAGCTGTTTATCGTTTTGTGTCGTTTAGCGATTTTTGGGGTACTATTTTAACGTGTAGTACCCAAATAGTACCCAAAATAGTACCCAAATTAACCGCTTTTTTTGCGCCGATTATCGAGTACGTCTGCGACCGCCGCGAGCGCTTCTGCGCGTGCTTTTTGGAAAGCGTGAGCGTAAATGTTTAGCGTTGTTGTCGTTTGAGAGTGTCCGAGTGTCGACGATACTGTTGCAATATCCGCGCCGCTGTTGATTAAAAGACTTGCATTCAGATGTCGGAAGCTGTGCAACGAAACGAGCGGTAAGTCGTTCTTTTCGGCGGTTCGTTTGAACCAGTTTGAAAACGTCGAAGAATTCATCGGAACAAATGCGTCGGTCGTGAATACTCGCGTTTCCTCGCTCCACAGAACGCCGCCGAACTCATATAGTTTTCGTTGCTCGACTTGCAGTTTTTGAAGCGTGTCGATGACGTGTTCGGGTAATTTCAGAATGCGGTTACTCGATTTGGTTTTCGGCGTTGTGTCATAGTGTCCGAGAGCCTTGCTGTAATGCGCTGTGCGTTTGATTTGAACAATGTTCAACCGAAAATCTATGTCGTCCCATTGCAAGCCGAGAATTTCGCCAGCGCGAAAACCGCCGTAAAGCGCCAGCTTGAAAAATGCTTGATATTTCAGCGGTGCGGTTTCGAGAATATCAAGAAAACGGTCTGCTTCATCGAGTGAAAGCATTTTTCTGTCGGGTTCGCTTATTGTCGGCAGAGTGCAATGCTCACACGGATTTCGAGAAATAACGCGTGTACGCACGGCATAATCGAAAACCGACGAAACAAAAGAAACGTGATTTTTAATTGTTTTCGGCGATAAGCCTTTCGATTTTTCGACTTTTTCAAAAACTGTTTCAGCGTCGCAATCGAGCAGTGCGGCGATTTTTTCTGCTGTTGTCCATAAAATCGGCTTGCCGTTTCCAAAATCTTTCAACGTTTGCTGGTTCGTGCCAGCGTCGTGAGCAAGACGTTTTTGTGAATAGCCGTGTTGTTGTATCAAGTTTCGAAAATCAACCTTGCAAACGGCAACAGTTTTTTGCGTTTTGCGTTCTTTGCATAAAAACGCGATAAATTTGTCGACTTCGCGCGGTGTGATACGGTCGAGCCGCAAATGCCCGATTTGACTGTAAACGCGCGGTTTCAGCTGCTCATAATAATTTAACGTCGACGGCTTCAACGTTCGGCTGGCAACGTCGTTGAGATAGGCTTCGCAGAACGGTTCAAATTTGACACAAGCAACGACCGTCCCCTCGTTTTTGCATCGCTGTTCAAATTCTGCTGCTGCGGCTTGTAGCTGTCTTTCAAGCTGTTTCGGCGTAAGGTTCGGTTTAGGTGGTTTCCAAGTCATACTCTGCTTAATTTTTCTTGTGCCGTCGGCACTGTAGCCACAACTTACGGTAATGCGGTAGCTGTCACCGCGCTTTTCAACACTTGCCATAGAAATTCCTCCTTAATTTATATAATAATAGTATACCACAAAGCCGAAAAAAATTCAACATTAATCAATGCAAAGACGCAAAATTCAACGATTTTTTTGTGCAAATTGCACAAAATATGTAAAAAGTATTAAAAAAGTATTATTTTAATATTAAGGTATTTTTTCGCAAATCCCATAACAAAGCCATTTGTAGCTATTATGCAATATTTGGTAAATATGCCAAATAAAACAAGACTAAAAAATAAACAAAGTTACGCAAATTTGCTGGATTTTGTAAAAAAAACGCTTGAAATCGTTTTGGGGTTATGTTACAATAGCAACAGTGATGAGTGGTGGCTTCACTTCTTAATGGGTCGCCATACTTCGCTATTTTGAGCAAAAAGTGAACGCCTGGCGGTCTTGAACATTTCAAGACTGGTTTGGCGTTCTTTTTTTAATATTTGAAACGAAAGGAATTTTAACAATGGAAACGAGAACTAATTTCGAAACAACAGGACTTCCGAAGCTGATGACAATTCGCGAGGTCGCACAAACGGGGGTAATCCCTGAATTTGCATTGCGTCGCCTTGTCAAAGAGAAAAAGATACCGTGTATTTTTTCGGGTCGCAAAGCGCTGATTTCTTTTAACAAATTATGCGAATTGCTTGAAAACGGTGAAGCGAGGTAAAAAATTGACGATTGAGGAACTTATTAGAACATTGCGTGAAAGCGGCGCGACCGATGATGAAATCGCCGACGAGGTCGAAAACCTTTCGTTACTGGCGCGAATGCGAACGTTTCACCCCGAAATGCTCCCCAGTTTTGACGACGTGACTTGTGCAAAGCTGTTTGCTGATACTTTTGCAGACAAATTGCGCTTTTGCTCGACAGCGGCGAGTTACTATTTCTACGACGGCGCGCGTTGGCGGCTCGATGAAGCAACCATTCGTGCTGCACGATGTGCAAAAACTTTTGCAATGTTGCTTGTAAAACTTGGCAGCGAGCAAACCAGCCTCGAAAATCAGAAACGGTTTTTTCAAGCGGCAAACAAATACACGTCGCTACACTACAGAGAAACGCTGCTGCGCGACGCACGAGATGTTTACGCGTTTTCGCGCGCCGACCTTGATAGCAACGACGATTTGTTCAACGTCGAAAACGGAACGCTAAACCTTGCAACAGGCGAATTTTACCAGCACCGCGCGTCTGATATGCTTTCAAAGATCGCAAACGTTACATACGACGCGACAGCGAGAAGCGCCGACTTTGAAAAATTTATCGGCGAGATTATGCAAGCCGATGTCGAAACAACCAGATACTTACAAAAAGTTTGCGGCTTGTCGCTGACAGCCGATACTTCGTGCGAGCAGTGCTGGTTGCTGTACGGCGCTTCAACGAGAAACGGAAAATCGACGCTTGCTGAAACAATTTCGCACGTTCTCGGCGATTATTCGACCGCAGCACTTCCCGAAACGCTTGCAGCGCGCAAGACCAAGGACAGCCGCGCTGCAAGCGGCGACCTTGCACGCCTTGACGGTGCGCGTTTGGTGGTGATGTCTGAACCGCCGCGCAGAATGCTTTTTGATGTGGCGTTGTTGAAAACGCTGCTCGGACGCGACAAAATCACGGCGAGAATGCTTTATGAACGCGAGTTTACGTTTGTGCCAAAATTCAAACTGATTATCAACACAAATAGCTTGCCGCTCGTCAACGACAACACACTATTTCAAAGTGGACGCGTCGTTGTGATACCGTTTGAACGGCATTTCGAACCAGCAGAGCAAGACAGAACATTGAAAACGCGGCTTCAAACCAGCGAGAACGCAAGCGGAATTTTAAACTGGCTGCTCGACGGTTTGCGACTTTATCGGGCTGAGGGCTTGAAACAGCCGCCGTCAATCGTGCAAGCAACTGACGAATACCGCAAAAACAGTGATAAAATTGGGCTGTTCATCGACGAGTGCTTGCACCCTTGTAAGCAGAACGTCGCCGCGAGTGCGGTTTACAACGTGTATGCAAGCTGGTGCGATGAAAACGGCTTCGGAACTGAAAACAAGAAAAATTTTTTCGACGAACTCGCAGCGCGAAAACTGCTCGTTCCGTCGGCTACTGTCAACGGTCGCACAGTGCGAAACGCCATTCGCGGTTACGCCATCGTCGGCAATTCGCCGTGCTTAGCTGGTGTTGATACCGACGCAGAAATTGAAGCCGCCGAAAGTGGCTTAGAGGAATTTTCCGCATAACAATGCGGTTTTACAGACTTTTTGTGCATTTTGTGCAAAATTTATGGGAACTTATAAACAATATATTTCCTTATAGGACTTCCCATACAAAATGCACATTTTGCACAGTTGACGAAAGGAAACGATAATGAACGAAAAATTAACGCAGCAGCTTGTCGATTTGCTCAACGAAAAAACACTTCGATTATCGAACGCTTACGACCGAGTTTGCAAAGAAAACCGCCGCCTTGTGCGCGAAAACAAGAAACTCGCGAAAGAAAACGCCGCAGCGCGTGAAGTGCGAAATATGTTGTGCGATTTTGTAATTGACGAACTGCACATTCACGAACTGTTAAACGGCGACGGTGCGCCGAATTACGACGAAAGGGGGGACGAAAATGGGTAAACTGGTATCTGACGAAAAACTGCTGTCGTCGTTGCTGACGAGCGGCAGTATACCGAAAACGGCTCACGAACTCGGAATTAGTCGCGGCGCGATTTACAAACGCTTCGAAAATCCGTCGTTCCGCGCTCGCTATGCCGAATTGCAAGGCTCGCTGCTGGAAAGCACCGTCATTGAACTGTCGGTCATTTGCGGTGAAGCCGTCGCAACATTGCGCGGTGTGATGAACAGCACCGTTGCGTCACCACAAACGCGCGTGAACGCGGCGAATTACGCGTTGACACATTTTGCAAGGCTGACCGAAACCGCCGACCTTGCACGCCGAATAACCGAACTTGAAAAATTTTACAGAAATGAGGTAGAGAACGATGAAAATAATTAACGAAATCCGCAACGCTATGAACGAGGGCTTTGGCGTTTACAAAGCGGCTGCAGCAGCACTTGAAAAGCGTCGCCGTGAACTCAGCGGCAACGAGTACAGCGACGAATACCGCGCTTCCGAATTGCAGAATATCGTGCTTAGACGCGACTTTGACGTTCTGCAGCTTGACAAACGCGTCCGCACAGCACTTGATAACTTTAAACTTTCAGCACGCAGAAAAACCGCGTATAATGCAGCCGATGTTCTCCCGTCAACGCTGGCGCTTTTTGGTGGCGACGTTCCGCTGACGCGTGACGATTACCAGTTTGCATTTGACACAGCGACAAATCATTCGACAAGGCGCTACATTTGCGCTTGTGCCGAAAGCAAAGGGGTTGATTTTGGGCGAAAGGTTTACACCGCCGACGAGTACGACAGCGCAGCAGACGCGCTTTACACGTTCTATCGTTCTGCAATGCAGCGTCCACAATGGGAGCAGCAGTGGATTTCCGACCTTGATGTCGTTACTCCCGAATGTTTGAAAGGCGCTGACTTATGAGCCGTTTAGCCGCAAAAGTCAACGCGCTTGAAGCCGCAGCGAATGCTTCAACATTTTCATCGACAGCCGTTCGACTTGTCAAAAGCGGTCGCTGTTACGACGAACTTTCAGACAGCGAAAAAAACGCTTACAGTGCTTACTGGGGTACTTCTCGAACCGTGCTTGAAGAAATTGAACTCGCCGTCAACGGTTCGCTTAATTTTCCGCTTCGATTGAAGCCAAACGAACCGCTTGTAAAAATTGTAAACGAGGTTGAAAAACTTGTAACCGAAACGTAAAAAAGAATGCGACTTGCCGAAACCGACAGGTCGCAATTTTTTTAAAATTTTTATCAATAGTACCCAAATAGTACCCAAAACAGACAAAACGCAAAAAATTAAACTTAACAAACCGCATAACAGAGCCGTTTGTTAAGTTTAAATGTTGGTACGGGTAACAGGACTTGAACCTGCACGCTTTCGCACCAGAACCTAAATCTGGCGTGTCTGCCAATTCCACCATACCCGTATATAAAAACGACGCTGAAAAACTCAGCGTCGTGTGGCGGAAAGAGAGGGATTCGAACCCTCGAACGGGTATTAGCCGTTACACGATTTCCAATCGTGCGCCTTAGACCAGCTCAGCCATCTTTCCACGACTTTAATATTTTATCATATCCACGAAGAATTGTCAAGAACTTTTTTCAAATGTTTTCTTATTCCTTTACGCACGTAAATTCCCAAAGTAAGTTCCACAGTGGAAATTCGAGTGGAACTTACTTTAAT
>OHEE01000502.1_pt1 | contig 21328 bp, 33 predicted proteins | sample 1567191 | NCBI WGS metagenome assembly OHEE01 (sample SAMEA3879562, study PRJEB24766) | human gut metagenome | biome: human-associated habitat; feature: feces | place: USA | collected 1985/1987
TCTCCCCCGGTTTCAGGTACAGGTCCTCATAATCCCCGCTGACGGAAGTGTTCATCATAGTTCCATCCTTACGGTATGCAAGCATCCGTTCCGTGTCAATGGTAAGGTTCTGCCCTATCGTAGCTTTCATGGTCTTTCCGTTGACCGTCAGGATACAGGTGCCATTTCCGGTGATCTTGTAGATGGGATGGCAGATATCGTAGGGATTATACCGGATTTCCCTGCTCTGGTAGTCATATTCCCGTTTTCCGGATACCAAAAACATATAAGGATGGCAGACAAATTGTGCTTTAAACCTTCCCAGTCTTCTGCTTGTCCTTTCTGAATCAGTGATTCCGCAATAATACACCTGATACATATACTCCTGATCATCTCCCAAAGACAACCATCCGCTTCCAGTCAGCCATTCTTTTGCTTTACGAAACACTTCTGCCCACGTTTCCGGATCTGTCAGAAAATTAAATTCTATTTCAATTTTTATCTGCTTGTATGTCCCGCTGTTTTCAAGCAGAATGCCGTCACGTCCTTCAACTTCATATTCTGTTACCCTCGTTTCCGGTGCTGGAATGTCAGGCCGTCTGACAGGTATGATCTTATATTTTTCACAGTTCATATCTTTAAACAAAATATTATACATGTCTGTCCCTCCTTCCCTGTGCACTTCTCTTTCCGTTCTGTGTTCTGTTAATATACTTTGTCGCACATCTTCCTATTTCTTTTCCATCCAGTATGATACGGTCTCCTTCCACTACGATTACAGATGTTTTTGTATAAGCTGCTGCACCAGCAATATCTGCGACCCTTCCAGTGATTGTAGAATTAATTGTTCCCGAAACTGCTCTGGCCGCCTTCTGTACTTTATCTATATTTTTATAGATTCCTTCCGCAAGACCTCCCATAAAATCAGGCATCCATGTTTCGTAATCCCTCAGCGGTCCTTCATCTGGTCTTGAAAAATGTAAAAAGGAACGGATATTTTCTCCCACATTTTTTACTGCGTCTATAATCGCATTTACTTTGGACATAATTCCCTCCTTTAGCCCATTCATAAAATCAGCTCCCCAGTTCCAGGCTTTCGCAGGTAATCCGGTAATAAAATCTATTGCACTCTGAAATCCATTTTTGATAACAGAACCGATTTTCGAAACTGTATTTTTAATTCCGCTAACCATGTTCTTAAATCCATTCACAGCCCCATTTTTGATAGAATTCGTAACGTTTGTAACAATATTCCTGATACTGTTCCATACATTATTTATTACGGTTTTTACCGAATTTACAGCTGTCGTTACTGAATTTTTTATACCGTTCCACGCTGTTGACACAACGTTTTTGATTGTATTTAAAACAGTTGAAATGGCTGTCTGGATTGCACTCCACACCGTAGACACAACATCTTTTATGGTATTTACAGCAGTTTCTACAATTGTTTTGATGTCATTCCATATTCCGGAAAAAAATTCCTTCAATGCCCCAAAAATAACCGATGCATATTCCTGTATCGCACTCCATATTTCAGGCAGCTTTTGCTTTGTCGTTTCCCATACTCCCTGAATCCATTCTGTGATTGCACCCCAGTTTTGTATTACAGCAATAATACCTGCAATAGCAGCAACAACTGCCGCGATAATACCAACCAAAGGAAGCAATGCACCGGCTCCCAGAACGCCAATCACTGCCACGACCGCCGTAATCACAGGTGCCAACGCACTAAATGCGGCAATGATCCCTGCTATAATCCCGATCACTGCCTGCATCTGCGGAGACAGATTGGTAAACCACTCTGCCAGTTCTACGATTTTATCCACCAGAGGCGGAAGTATCTTTGTCGCAATTTCCAGTAGTTTTTCTCCAAGAGGAGCCAATGCAAGCTGCAATTCATTCATCTTGGCCTGAAGCTTCTGCATTGGTGTTGTGGTATCTTCAGCCATTTTCTGTGCAGTTCCGGCAACATCACTGTAAGCATCTCCCATGGTATTCAGGGATTTGATAACATCCAGATTCGCATCTTCTCCCATGGTTCCAAATGCTACACTGGCTTTCGTAAGTGCTTCCTGCTGTGACGTTGCATTTGAAATATCTCCCACCAGTGCATTGATAACATCTTTCTGGGATGCTTCTCCATTTTTCCATTTTTGAAATACTTCTTCTGTGGATCTACTCCACCCGGCAGTACTTTCTGACACTTCACCCGTCTTTTCGTCAATTTTTGACATGGAGTCCTCAATAGTTCCGTCCGCAAGCCGTGTTGTGACCTCATTGATGGAATCATTTACTTTATCCAGATTATAAGCTCCACCTTCCAGACCGTTCTGCAATAACTGAAAATATTCCTGTGCAGAATACCCTGCCTGGGAAAACTTTCCGGAATATTCTGCCAGATTATCTCCCAGTTCCTGTGTTTTATCCAGTCCATTCTGAGATCCTTTGATCAGGTAATCCATGGCCTCCTGTGCATCCATGCTGAAATTTACCATAAGGGCATTTACACCCCGCATCGTCTCGTTCATATCGGAACCAAAGACCTCCTCCATGGTCATTGCCTGCGTGGTCAGTGTTTCCAGCTGTGATGGATCCAGATCTTTCAGGTTGTTGTTTACGGTAATTACCGCATCCCCCACGCTTTCCAGGCTGTCCGTTACTCCGGATTTAAACACATTCTCTACAACCGAGCCCATCTGTTCTGCTGCTTCTCCCGTTAGTCCAAAGTAGCCATTTACTTTCGTAGTGGTTCCTTCCAGGCTTGCGAATGAATCCATCATTTTCTGTCCGGCTTCTATAATCTTATCCCCTGCTCCGGATAATGTATCTGCCGCTTCCATCAGATTTCCAGCATCCAGCTTTTTCCCGATATCTTCCAGACTGTCTCCTGCATCTTTTGCTGCTTCTTCCAGTTTATTCAGGCCTGTAGCTGCATCCCTTGTCCCGCTTGCAATCTCATTGAGCATCTTGTCATTTTTGTTCATGGTATTGTCAAGCTTGTTGATATAATTCTGTGTCTCATTTACTGCGACCGACAGTTTGGATACCGTTTCCGCCTGCTTATTAAACGCCGCCTCAGCTTTCTGTGCCTGTGCAGACAATTCTCCGTTTTCGCTCTTTGCTTTCTGATATGCATTTGCAAGATCATTCAGTTTCGACACCTGCTTTTCATACTGGCTCTGCAGAAGTGACATCTTCTGTTTCTGCAGATCCAGTTCTTTTACCAGATTCCTATTTTTAGCAATCAGCGCGTCCTGAGAATTTGCATTTTCATCAAATTCACTGGAAAGGGCTTTCATTTCCGATCCACATTCCCGGATGGCATTGTTGATCTGCTTAATCTGCTTATTAAATTCCGCTTCTCCCTGGATTCCTATCCGCGGGCCAATATCATAAGCCATTACCTCACCTCCGGAATATAATCATAATCTGTTCTCATGCGGATACTTGCCACTCCTTCTGAAGCGGCATAAAAATCAAGAAAATCCGATAATTCCCCTATCGGCATACAGTTATATTCCAGATAAGGGATACCAGATTTTCTTGCAGAAACATCAAGCCACACAAGAGATCTTACTCCTGTGTGGCCTGCATGTTTTTTCCTTCTGGTTTTGCTTCCACTTCTTTATTGCTGCCTGTTCCAATACACTCCATAATTTTGTCTGCCATATCATTGATATCATAAATACCGATGGCAATTTCCATGGCTTCTTTTGGCAGAGCTGTCCATTTCCCCTCCACAATCGGGGCATCTTCCGGTGCAGGAATGTCCTTTTCAAAATAGTTTTTGTAAGCGCAGCCCTGGGAAATCAAAAGTTCCATCATATCTATCACAATATCAATTTTTTTTGCATCCTTAGCTTTCGCAAGCGAACTCTTCATTTTCTCTGCACTTCCATATTTTTCAACAATCTTTTTGGAAGCTCCGAGAGAAAAGCTCATAGGATAACTTTTACCTGCTATTTTTATATATGTAATCCGGTTCATTTCTCACACCTCTTTTGTTACCGCCGTAACCTCTCCTGCTCCAATCGCTTTTCCTGTCAAATCTGTTTTTGCCAGATAAATAACCGTTCCGGTTTCTGCCTCAATTTCTCCATCTTCCGGGAACTCTGTCCATTTTGACAGATCCTGTTTATATTTGGAAGCCTGTTCCTTGGTGTTGTACTTATATGTTGCCCCCTCTGTCCTGTTGGTGATTATAAGCCTGGTTTTTCCGACGGAAGTTCCTTCTGAAGAAACAGCTTCTACTCTCTCCAGTACATTTAATATTGTTTTCAGATATTCCATTGCTTCTTTTTCTGTATCAAACCATGCCTCCCTCTTCCACGGATGTTTATAGTTCTCTGTATTTTCATCTGACCGCGTAATCGTTCCCTCAATTTCTTTTGTCTGCCACTCAATAGATTCTCCTTTTGTCGTTGCTGCCTCCGCAGGAATCGCCATCGTTGTTTTACAGAGGATAACTGCCCGGTATCTATCCACATCGTTAATCTGATGTGTTTCAATGATTCCAAAACCTTTCGGTGTCTGTTTCATATCATCGTCTGTTACCAGTTCTGTTACCTCTTTTTCTCCAACATTGATCTTCACTTCTTTCAGTCCGAGCAGACGTATTGAAGTCTCCTGGTCAAGATCCGATGTGTTGAGTGTCAATGTTCCCGTATTAAAAGTTCCATAGTCATTTTCAATGATACGGTTATCTCCATGCAGCGGATTGTTATCCGATGTTTCCACTTCTATTCCATACTCGATCGCTGCACCTGCTACAAAGCCATCAGTATAAACAACAGATAGACCGTTATAATGATAATTCCCAAATACTGGCACTGCCAGACCTTTAATTGCCATATCTTTTCTCCTTTATCTCCTAAACATTCGTTTTAACTGGTCGTCTATTTCCTTTTCCATTTGCTGTTGTGCCCTCTTTCTCGCCCTGTTTGTTGCTTTTCTGAAAATAGGCTTCTTTTCCCTGAACGATGTCCCGCTTTCGATGCTGCGCATCAACATCACATTCGGCACACCTTTAGGATATGTTTCAGTTTTTACACTGCCATATCCATCCACGCCTGCTTTCGTCTGAATATAACCATCGTCATTCTCAATCGGGGCAAGACCGAAAGAATCAATCAGATCCGCTTTTTGTCTTCTGGTTACTCCGGTCAGTTTATGTTCCGGGGTTCCGACCGGCGCAAGACCGTTTTTCCCTTCCTCTACAGGCAGATTCTTTATTTCCTGTTTAATTTCATCTGCAACCAGGGCGGCACCTTTATAAACGGCGCTCTTCAGAATTTCATCGCTCTCTTTATCAAGAACATCCAAAACCTTTGCGTATTCATCAATCCCGGAAAAGCTGATCTTTGCCATCTACGCCACCTCCCAGACCCATTCATAATGGATGAATCCGCTTCCTCCCTCATCCAGATTTTCATACTGTACAGAATTCAGATAAAAAGAAATACAGGCAGTTTTTAATGCTTCCTGTATCTTTTCTACATTCTCATCCTCTTCATTTCTGGTATAATAATCAATTGTCCCCTGAACAGTCTGGAGAGTTTTACGGTTATCACCTTCCACAGAACTTCCCTCTGAATCTTCCGCCCACACAATATAGCGGTCTGTTTTATCCATTGCTTCGTAATGTCCTACATTTGTGGTCACTGTCAACAACGCTTCCGGTATCACCTTTAATTTAGACAGCATATTTCTCACCAATCCTTTCCAGTGACAGTCTGGTAATTCTCAGTCCGTTTTCATCCAGAGTAGGTTGTCTTGTAAGGATCCGGAACTGATCTCCGTTTTCCATCACACATACATCTGTCATCTGAATATCTTCCCACCCCGGGATATTTACCACCGCCTCAACCTGCTGTCCCGCCTGCTTTGCCCGGTAAATTCGGTTATACCCCAGTTCTCCATAATTAAAATAATGCTTTCCTTTGACCTTTAATTTTGGCACGGGCTTCTTGCCGGGTTTGGCAGTATTTTCTGTGCGGTACACAGTCAGGATTCCATCATCGAATGTCATTTTGTTCTTCCTTTTCCTTTCTGACTAATCTTCAGGTTATTTAGCTGGAGACGCAGATACCTGGGCATGGAAGTATCCTGACCGGCACGCTTCCGGAACAAATAGGCTGCGTATTGTATCACAGCCATATCCCCCTCTATCCCTATATCAAGATCAATCCCTTCTCTTGCTATTGCTGCTTTGCTTTGTTTCAGAAGAATCTCAAGATATTCATCATTACTGGATGTAAGCATCTGTAAATCTTTTTTCAGAATCTCAAGTCTGTCCTCATCCCTCATGACAGTTCCCTCCTGTGCTTATATATCCATTACTCTCCTGCAAATTCCGGTGCATCTGTTGTAGGAGCTTTTCCAATACCAAATACAGCAAAAGCCTCACGGATGGCAAGATCTCCATCGTATCTTGCAGTTCCCTTAAACACCGTCTGATCTTCCAGAAAACGCACATGTTCAGACTGTGAAATTTTTGTTCCGGCGCGTTCTGCTAATACATAATTTTTAAAATATCCAAAAATAATTGTATCATCCGGAATATATTTTAATTCCACAATTGCTCCGCCAATTACCGGCATTGAATTGTTCATTCCTGCAGTAATGGCTGCTGCAGAGTTCACTCCCATGGATTCTGCAACTAATTTTGTATGGGTTTTCTTATTCATAACCCACACAATCTCTCCAGTGTCATAGTCATTGTCAATCACTCCCGATTCCGTTACAATTTCCTGGAACAGTTTCACTCCGGATGTCTGTTTTCCGGTAATGACATGGGTAGTGCTGAGATCCTCCCATTTTCTTCCGGTAGCAGGATATCCGTCTGGTGCCTGCGTTGCTAAAAGAGAGGTTACAATTCCCATTGGCATTTTTACATTTTTTCCATACAGAATCGCTTTGTCGATTGCTTTTCCAATTGCCTTTCCCAACGCATTGATCAATTCCGCTGCAAGAGATACGTCAGAATCTTCTAAAACAGAATTACATACTGCAAAATAACCGGATACTTTGTAGCCATCCATTTCCATGTTATAGAAAGCAAGATCCAGCTCTTTAATGGATGCGCACATCTCATCCCAGATAGCTTCCGGAATTTCTCCCATGATATTCTGCCTGGACGTTCCGCTCACCGGTCTTACTGTTACATATTTCATCAGCTTCGAACTTTCTGTTGCCACCTGCCGGATCATCGGCAGCATGATATCCGGAATGGTAAGCCCTACATTCGTAAGTGCTCTTTTGTTTTTAATACATTCACGTACCTGTTCCATGAACCCTTTTACGTCTTCCCTTGCCATCATGGCATCTCTTTCCTGCATGTTCATACCAAAAAATACGCCATGTTCCGTTCTTCTTGTTTCCATTTTTCCTTCTCCTTTTTCTCTTTTTTCTTTCTTTTCCGGTTTGGGCTGTTTTTCCTCTTCTGTCCGGATTTCTTCTTCAATACCAGCAATTTCAGTTTCCAGATCCTTTTTTTCTTTTTCATAGGTATCCTTTTCCGTCTGGAACTGTTCTGCCTGCTGTTCCACCACATCCCGTTCTTCCTCCGGTGTCTCTTCTGTCATTTCTTCAATGGCAGCTTCTAATTCTGCTTCCCGTTTTTCAAATTGCTGTTCCTTTTCTCTTAATTCATCCAGTTTTTTCTTTCTGGAATCCAGTTTATTTCTGAGTAATAATACTTTTAAAGCCATTATGCTTCTCCTTTCAGTTTTTTCAGTGTCTTATGCTTCCATGCCTCAATACTACGTTTTTTCATTTCGCCCAACTGCCGTTTTCTTGCGCTTACAGAAGTATCTTCATAGGCCGGAAAAGTAACTACGGAAACTTCATATAGTTTCACCTTCTTAATTGTCCACTTTACGGTGTCTCCACGGTCCTCAAATTCTTCATCCAGAATATCAAACCCAAAACTGCACTGGTCTACATCCCTCCGCTTAACCCTTTCATACAGATTCACGGCATCCTGATCATTTTCATTAATTTCCACTTCTCCCCACAGGCCTCTGGAATCCGCTTTTAATGTCAGGGTATTTGCTTTATTCCTTCCCAGCACCAGTCTTGTCTCATGGTCGATCAGACAACGGATGTCATCCGAAAGAGCTTCGTCAAAAGCAGTGTCTGCTACTGTTTCCACCGCTCCCGGCCATATCTCGTACTCCGAGTTAAACACTGCAAAATATCCGCTGATATATTTTTTCCCATTTTCCTCTGCCCTGGTTTCAAATGCGGAATGCGCACTTCTGATCTGATAGAAAGTTCTTTTATTTTCATTCATCTTCTCCCCCTCCCTTCTGTTCTAGTTTTTTCTGATCACCGATCATTCCCTGAGGGATATAATTTTCCAAAATAATCAGTTCGTCTAAACCTTCTTTTGGAGACTGGCCCGTCCAGTCCCTTACCTCATTCCCACTCATGATCCCTCTGGTATAAAGGTTGCATCCTACATTTGCCAGTTTTTCAATATCGTAACTGTACAGACTTCGTACATTAAATTTAAAGTACCGTTCTGTACTGATCAGTATTTTTCTGGTCAGTTCCTGTTCCAGAGCATTACAGAGAGGACGGATCCTGGTATTGATAAAATTGTTCCATTCTGATTCTTTGTAATCGCCTGCCCCCACCAAAAAAGCCGGAACATCAAGAATCGCTGCCACAGTCTTTTTATCCAATGTTACTCCATCCGAAAGCGCCAGATCGTTCAGGCTGAGAGGTTTGATACTGGTTACTTCAATCGTATCCGCAGGAATTACCCACGGTTCTCCGGCATTGGTGGTTTCTATATATTCTTTCAGGATATTGCTTCTCCCTTCCGGATTTGCAATCTCATCTGCTGTAGAATCCACCTTTACAATCACCGGAGGTTTCCATTTACTTTCCATAAACCCTTTTTTGGTTTCAGATGCCTGCTTCAGATTCTTGGCAATATCTTTTAAAGCCGCCCGGTATCCAGTTCCTTTCCACGGGTATTCCACAGAGGGATTGATAACAAAATGCAGGATTTCATCCGGATTACAGGATTGTCCATGGATTAAAATGTGATATCCGTATCCTGCTGCATCCGGTACAAACGACACATGTCCAGGCGGAACCGGATTTAAACTATACAGATATCCATTTTTTGTTTCCGGTATTACCACACTGTTTCCGTCACCTTCCAGAAGAAGAGTTCTTACAATGGCAGAAACAAATGTCTTTCTGGTCATATATGGATTCGGAGTGATATCTACCATGCGGGAAATTCCATCTTTTATCCTTATATCTCCATTTTCTGTGTTCTGCATCTGATGTATGGTCATAGATGAGATCAGATCGCAGATCTTATTGACTGCTGCCTGTATTTCCGGATTATCGCTGAGCCGTGTATAATTTGCGCAGCACAGGGTATGGTATGCTTCATCTGATACCAGCCATGCAGTCCCCTTAGGTTCTGCCCTTGTTTTCTTTTTATTGTTCTTTTTCTTACTCATTTTCATTTCCCTTCTTTCCCACACCAAACCAGCTTTCTGTTCTCTGCATTTTCTCCAGATCCTTCATCATCTGTTTAATCGCAATAATATCCGCATCAAAAAGGTCAATTCTCAGATTTGGCTGTATTTTTTCGAATCGGACAAAATCATCAGAATCCTCTGCAGCTTTTACATTCTCTATGCAGTATTCGTAAGCCCGGTTATGACAGTAATAAAATTTCTGCGCGATATACTGTTTCTCTGCCTCACGAAAAGCTTCTGTTTTTTCTACATATCTCTGTGACTGGTCCATAACCTTAAATCCGGCTTTTTTCATCTTCAGTATGAATTCCCGGCTGTATCTACGGTCATATCCCACCCACTTGATTTTGAACCCCATGGCTTTCATTTTTAAAAACCACTTTACAGGCTCTTCATAATCAATCACACCGCCATTACATAATGTCAGCCATCCCATTTCTTCCCACCAGAAAAACGGGATATGATCTTCATCTGCTTTCAGATTTGCCTGCACAACCGGCATAAAAGCATGTGTGATAGATATATCCACATCTTTATAGCGTCCATGAAGCGCCGTTCCTGTCAGATCATGCATTTTCGACAGATCTGCGCCTCCATACCACTTAATCGGCAGCTTTGCCAATTCTTCCAGTGTCCAGTTATACTTTTCATCTGAAGACCGCACCACAGACATATCAAAATACGCTTCCATGGCACTTGTGAACACATTCAGGGATTTTGCAAAAAACTCTTTTCTGAGCTGTGGGTTATCCTGGGCCTGCTTTGCTTCTTCCATCAGTTCTTCCGGCTGTACCGATTCTCCATAGGCCGGATTCGCCATTTCATGTGTTACAGGATTGGTATAATCTATGTATTCTTTTCCTTCTTCATTTTTTACCGGGTCCGCCTCACAGATAAAGAAAAAATACTGTTCATTTTCAATCTGCTTATCCAGAACTTTTTTCCCATACTCTACCTGCTGTGCCAGGAATCCGTTAGGATCGTCCCCCGCTGTGGAAATGCCTATCATCAGTTTATTTCTGTACGCTTTCATAGCTTCCTTAAACAGCGTGTACTGTTTTGGCTTTTTAAACGCATGGATTTCATCTGCAATGGCAATATTGCAGTTAAAAGAATCCTGTACATCCGGATTTGTTGCCATGGCATTCAGTTCGATCAGGCCTCCGCTGATTTCTGCTTTTACCGAATGTTCATTATTGTTATCTATGATATGGAAATGTCCTCCATCTTCATCCCACTCCCCCATATGTTTAATGTTGTAGGTGACAAATTTAAAAGTTTCCAGTGTCTGTTTCTGTGCCGCTGCCACTACATAAATCTTTGTTCCCGACATCCGATACAGAAGCCCCAGCGCATATGATAATGCGCCGGCAAAACTGGTTTTTACATTTTTTCTTGGTATAAAAATAAGACACTCATGGTATCTTTTGATCCTGGTGCCTTTATTATAAAATCCTAAAATATTATAAATGATAAATTTATGGAACGGCATAAGAAGAAACGGTGTCCCCCTCAAAGGTGTTCCTTCTTTATCCTCTCCTTGCTGGTGACATATGGTATTTTCTATGATGCGGATTACAAATTCCGCGTCTTTCGGATCAAAGTCATATCTCCCACTTTCATAGTCTTCCATAAATCTCTCACATGCTTTGATCCGATACTTATTCGCAATCCGCTTGCCAAAAATACAGTCCCTGGCATAATCAAAAACGATATCCCAGTTCTTGTATTTACTCATTTAATTTCTCCAGAGCTTTATCCAGTGCGCTGCTTTTCTTTTGCTCAAGTCCTTTCGCCCTGATCTGCCGCAGCCCTTTTGGAGTCAGCCCAAAAACATTCTCCATATCCATCAGCTCTTTTCTCAGATTTTCCAGTGCCATATAAAGCGCCGTTTTTCTTTGATTGGTTGCCCCGGATTTATTCGTATATTTTTCCGTAATTTCACAGCCGTTTTCATACCATTTATCATTTAAAATTTCATACTGTATGCTTAATTCTGCATACCGCTTTACAGGGGCTTCAAACTCAGGCTTGAAAGTCCCGATCTTCTGCATGTTTTCAACAATTTTGTTATATAATCTGGTTGTTTTTGCTTTCCTTGATTTTGCACTTTCTATGCCGTTTACCCCCCTTTTTCCAATTTTATCTTAGAGTTGGAAACCCCTACCCCCTACCAGTAGCAAAAATTTTTTCTCATTTTCCATACCCATGGGGGATCTGATCTTCCTTTTCTTCCTGTTTTGGTTGTGCTTTCTCTTCCGTGCTTTTCCTCAGAAGATAAATTTCTCTTGTTAATGCATCTACACTTTTACATATCATCTTCGCTGCCATGATTTCCGGATTGTTCATTTCGTTTCCTCCAATCTATTCCGGGGTTTATCATCCTCTGCAATCTTAATCCTTCTTCTGTCAGTTCCCCGGTCTTTCTATTTTCCAATTTGTTGTGTGTAGCCAGGCTCACGCTAATCAGGTTCCAATCCTCCCAGGCCCACTGAGGATATTCATCCGCTGGATAGATATGATGTACTGTATTTGCTTCTTCTGTCCTTCCATACATCCGCGATACTCTGCATTTATACCCATCCATGCGCAGAATTCTTTTTCTTTTCTTTTTCCATTTTGCACCGTAATAATCAAACATATTTTCTCCATTTAGTAGCAGAAAAGCACCCGGATTATTCCGAGTGCTCACTGTTCACCTGATCGGTAAACTCCTTCATCATGTTCATTAATTGTCCCGCCTGACTGACACCTGCTGCCTTGCAGGCTTCTGCATAAGCCTCTGCAATCTCCTGCTTTATTTTATAGCTTTTTGATATCCAGCCGGCTTTTTTCATATACTTCTCTGTTGCAATGGTCTGTCTGCTTGGTTTACCTATTGGCATTCTGATTCCTCCTTTTTAGGATAAAATAATATGCCAGCTTCACCAGGCCGATTGCTATAAAGAATATACCCAGTTTCCACAACATACCTTTACACAGATGAGCGATTGTGTTATATTTGTTTTAGAGGAAGGGCTTTCGCCCCTCCCAGCTAATTTAATAGCCTGTCAAGAATCAGTAAGATGATTCCAATTGTTAAGTCCGTAAGCGCTCCGACCAGCCAAGTCTTGAAGTTGCTTTCGGGCTTTTCTTTTACCGGTCGTTTCCGGTTTCTGTTGCTCATCTGTCATTCACCTCCTTACAAGTATATAATACTATATGGTACACCATATGTCAATAGTTTTTATGCTGTTATTCATAAAATATTCTTATCAAAAAAGACACCTGACTGCTGCCAGATGCCTTTGATTCAGCAACCAAGCTATAAAACTGACTGCCGTGAGATGGGGGATTAATGATTTTTGTTCATCAAATTCCATTTACACTATATCATAAGACATGTGGGAAATAATAGGAAATGTTTACATTGCAAAATTTATCAATGCCTTACCATGAATCTGGGTTACTCTTCTGCGAGTGAGATTCATTTCCACAGCTACTTCTTCCCACTTTAACCCACTTATGTACCTTAACCTCAACACTTCCTGTTCATCCTCGTCCTCCAGGTTCCGGATGCTCTGCTCTATCTTTTTGCGTATCTTGACCTTTTCCAGGCGTTCTTTTTTCAGATCTTCGATCATTTCATCTAAGGTCGCTGCGTATCCGGATAAATCCTCCTGACTGCTGCCGTGCGGCATCCCGTCCTGGACAACGGAAGGAAACATTTTATCCAGGCGGAGACACTGGATCTCATCAAGAATACGCTGTTCTCTTCTTAATGCTTTCCCATACGATTTCAGATATTCTTTTTTCTTTTCATTTTCTGTCAGTTCTTTTTCGTCCATTGTCTCCTCCTGAATTATTTAATCCTCTTCTGATCCGCGTATCATCGCTTCCAGTCTGGTATAGCTTGGACAAATTCTGATTCCATGCTTATCCTCTAGAAGAATACAATACGGGAAAAGTTGCTTTACTGTGTATGTAATCTTCTTTTTCACAAAAATGCGTCTGTTGCCTTTATCTTCCCGCACTTTTGCTTCGACTACGATTTTCTGACCACGGCTGTATCCGTGTTTGCGTTCCAGGGCTCGCTGCCGTTCCTCTCTTCTGACGCCGTTTAGGGCTTCTCCCTGTACCTGATCAGGGTATCCTTCACTGTTTTTGTACATGCCTTACCTCCTCGTAAAACTCTACTGCTTCTTCGTGCCGTCCACAGGTTACTCTTTTGATCTGGCCGTCTTTTATGTAGGTGACGGTGTTGCCGTCCAGGGAAGGGAAAGTAATCTTGTCCCAGTCTACAGGACAGGTGCGATAGAAATTCATATCACATATAGCTTCGTCTAATCCCAGATAACGAATCTGATCAAAGATACAATTTCCACAATTACTCCCGGAATCAAACTGTTTGCAGTAATCAATCAGTGTATTGTATGCCGCTATCGCCAGCTCCGGTGTGATATCCGGCTTTGGTGACGTCACTGCGTCAACTTCTTGGCATTTCTGGCAATCGTCTCCTGCTGCCCCGAAGCAGCCGTTACAGTCTTTATTCATCGTTTATACCTCTACTTTGTTCTGATATTTCTTGCAATATCCATCTTTATAAGCAACACATTTTTCTTTGATACATGGATTCAGTACTGGCTTTACAAAATCACCATGCCCCACACATACTGCTTTCACTTCTTCTTTTCCGACTAAATCAGGACAAAATAAAATCATCACTTCACCTCCTGGCAATCATCAAATTCCGGATCTGTATCCGGAAAAACACATCTGTCGTCACTGCTGTCACACACTCCGATCATATGCTCAGTACCTCCCATTCCCACATAATTTGTCAAAGATCCAAAATCTTTGTTGGCTTTTTCAATGGCCTCCTGTTCGCTGTTAGCTTTTACCCTCATGCTACATATCACTGTAGCGTGTCCATAGACCTCGTAGTTTTTCATCACTTCACCTCCAGCAAATCTGCATTATCTTTTCTCTTCGCTTTAAAAAGGATTTCTCTCTATCACTTACTCCAATCTAATTTCTGACCGCAATCTGGATTAGGACGCCTTTTAATGAAAGTAGGATGCCTATAAATACCATCGCCTAAATCTTCCGATAATTCATAACCGCAACTTGGACAGTACGATGGACACTAATCCTCGATTATCACTTTCTTCGGCAGCTGCTTTTCCAGTGCTTCGATTGCGGTCCTCATCATATCGTCCATTTTGGTGTGGTCGCATTTCTGGTAATTAACGCACTCTTCACACATTGTTTCACCAATGCTTGCTTTCATACAGTATATCGCTTCTCTGACTTTCTTTTCGTCCATCATTCTCTCATTTCCTTTCCGACAGGTATTCCGGGAAATCAAAGATACTCATTTGCTTCCCGCTTCTGTCGCATGGCTTTGTTTCGTATTCTCTTAAAACTCTTTTTATTGCACTTATAAACGGTTTCATGCTTATCCCTTGTAATTCGCAAACCATTTTGTCAAAATCCAGTTCTTTTTTTAATCTGCGTAGAAAATTTCTACGCGCTTCGTTTTCTAATATACATGGGTCTATTTCCTCTTTTTCATTTTCTTCCAGTAGATAAATTGACGGTGTCAAGGTAAAGCTATTCTCTTTTATCGCTTCACAAGAAACTACTTCCACCCGTTCCCCATCTTCAAACAAGACGTCTGTTGTTATTTTATTTTTTCTCAACACGACTATGCATGTGGCAATCGAAGTGTCTTCAAACGTATTCCCCGGAATATTCACCACCCTGTCTATGTAATTGTTCTCTACAAACCATTTTCTGATTTTTCCTTCTCTTTGCCCTCTGTATAAAATGCCCGGAAATTCCAAAACAACAGCAACACCTTTATCTGACATGTGATGTAAAATGTGAAGCATAAATGCCCAGTCAGCCTTTGACGGTGGAGGTAGCGCAGGGGAGCAAGAAAAACGACCATCGTTCTTTAGTTCCTCTGGATCCCACTTTACAGAAAACGGAGGGTTTGCGACAATGCAGTCAAATTTCATATCCTTGAATTTATCATCTTTGAGTGTATCGCCTGCTGCACCTGTAAAATTCGGGATGTCAATCAATGCCAGTTGTTCTTCATCTAACTCTTGACCGTATTTTTTCACGTTTTCGTGAAATACTTTTAAAAGGTTTCCCACCCCACACGTTGGGTCGTATACTGTTTCTGGTTCAAAATCTACATATGATTTTATTTTTTCTGCCAATTTTTCTGGTGTATAAAATATTCCATTGTCTTTAAATTCTTTTCGGATGTTTTTTATACTTTTTTGTTTCATGACCCTCCGTGTCCTTTGGTTTTCTTTCCAGTTGCATGGTGGTAGATTTGTTTTCCGCTTCTCAAGTGAACTCTTACCTCTTCCTCATCCGGTATGCAAATAACCACTCTTGTACTTGTTGACATACGTTCCGCGATCATATTAATAGCTTCCAAAGCTTCAACCTCCGAACTGTATACAATCAGTTTTGTCGCAGCTCCATTTTTAAAGCCTATAGCTAATGTCCCTGACTCCCGTCCTAGGAATATGTCTTTTATCATATCTACATTTACCATATACCCTTTTTTCTTGTTGTACAAAAACATCTCATCCCCTCCTATCAAACTTCTCCAGCATCCTCTGTCTCCAGTCCTCTTTATGCTGATCACAGGTATCATCCTCGTGGATCAGGATGCCTTTGCGGTCACAGAGGTCGTTATCGTTGTCTATACAGGTTGCACAGGTTTTATTAATCATGATTTTTCCTCCTCATCCAAACATTCAACAACAGTAACAGAGCCCTCAAGCACGCCAAACTCACTACTCTGTTTAAACACATGTGTTTCCGGAACTTCTTTCTCTCTCATTGGTCTTGTCAGATACCACAAGCTATCCTCTTTCCATGTAATTTCTTCGAGTTTTAAACCTGGATCTAATTCAAGAGTAATATCTCCTCCAAAGTTTCTAGCAACGCTCTGGCATCCTGTCATACAAAGGATTGCTGATATTAGCAAAACGCCTATGATTTTCTTCATTTTTCTACTCTCCTATATTTCTTCCAGTTCCTTTTCTTTTTCTTCCACGTACTTTTTCACTGTTTCTAATACTCGCTCTTTCAATTCTTTTGGCATGACAATTTCTTCATCTTTCGCCCATCCGAACTTAACTCCAAGCTTCAAAATTCTTGAAGCGGAAATAAGTTTTCCCATCATTCCATGTTCCCCACACCAAAACAAAAAACTTTTAATTGGTTTTAACTCTTCTGTTTTCTTTTTATATTCCTGATAGTTCTCATCAGTCATTCTTCACTCTCCTTTCCAACTCTTCCCGGACCTCCGGCACATCACAAAGTCCAAATCCGTCCAGGATATCAATGTTATTTGAGCAGCTGTTACAATCCATTCCATCACAATTTGTTTTTTCTGCCATCTCCTGGCAGCGCTTAAAATCTTTTACCATCTGCTCTGTAATCTCTACCGTAAGGATAACGTTGTCTGCGTATTTGATCTCCATTAATTTGCTCCTTTCTTCAGTGCATAAATTCATAGATAACTCCTCCCGAATATTTTTCTAAACTCTTCTCTGGTATGTGTCTTTTCAAATTCCTGCTGCCCGATCTGATGCAGACGTTCCTGTACCTTCTGGCTGTTCTTTGCATTATGTACTGCGTCTTTACCGGTCATATGATGTTCTACACAGAGGTAAACTTTTAATCCTTCTGCTTCCGAATGGTTTCTGTTTGATTTCCCTCCGAAGATGTGATGCTCATGAAGAACATCATGTTTCCGGTAATCGTTATTTAATAACATGCAGAGGTAACAGGTTCCGTCTTTTTTATGCATGATACTTTGTTTATGGCGCTTTCTTTTCTTTTTCGTTGGTGTCTTAGGAAATAATAGTCCTGTCTGGTCCATAGTCTCCTTTCCGGGGCGGATGACCGCCCCTTTATTTGTGTGATATATTTGGATTTTAGTTGCACCCTTTTCTTTTTCCTCTGCTGCATCCGTCATTTGAATTAATACTTTCATCAAGCCCATTGTTTAGCCGGCAGTAAGCAAATTCATTTCCCTGGCAGTCGTTGTCTTCGCGGTAATATTCGCATTCGCCGCAGAGTACAATTTGGGAATACCGGTTGTTTTCATTCAGGATCGCGCAAAGGTGATCTCCTGCAGGGCATCCCGCACAGATCTCATCCGCTTTCTCCTGGGATACTCCCTCTATTTTTTTTACAGTTATCGCAAGCCGTACTCATTAACCCATCCAAAAGCTCTACCAGTTTCTCTTCCTGCATTTCTTTCTCCTCTCTATCATAGCTTTAACAAATACTTTCAGGTTCCCTGTCTCCTGCTACCGGATCAGCTTCGGTGTCTGGATCCTAAGACGTTCCCCGCATAATTCCATCCACTTTGGCGGATTTTCCCCATAGACTTTCTTAAACTGCTTCTTTTTCTGCCTGGCATTCATAGATCAAACCTCCTTATGGTGTCTTCGGTCTTTTCCGTCCATCCGATATCGATATCGTATTTTTCTTTCAGCAGTTTCATGGTATCCCGGGCTCCATGTTTCATCTGGTCGATCTGGTCATACTTTTCTTTGGTTCCATGCATAAACTTGTCCAGCATATTCCCGGATCCGGATTTATGTTTTGCAAAACCAAACTCTTCGCAGAGTTCCCAGATCACTGCAAGCTGGGTGCATACAGACTGGATATTCCGGGAATCGTCCCAGATCTTTTCGTAAACGGAATAAGGGATATTCCTGCCTATGTATTCCTCCATCCAGTTTGCATCATCGAACCCCATTTCTTTGTCGAGTTCTGGATCTTCGAATTCCAGATCGATTCCCCATTTGTCCTGGAGTTCTTTGTAGGTGGTCTGGATATTGTTTTTTTCTGACGCCACCACGCTTTCTGAGTAATGGCTTAACATATGTTCTGCTGCCGCCCTGCCGTACCGGAAGCCTTCCAGGGCTTTCAGGGATGTAATGATGTTGCAAAGTGTAATAAAGTTTTCTGCTCTATCCAGCTTCTCCTGTGCTTCCAGGATGCAGGCTTTTCGGATCTCCTCTGTCTGTTCTTTTCTCCATTGCTCCAGTACAGCGATTTTGGTACCGGTAATATTGGCTACTTCCTGATCAGACAGATTTGTGGTCTTTAGTGGTGCCGGCGGAAGTCGGAATTCCGGAAAACCTGCGTTTTTTAATACTTTATTGACTTTCTCCTGTTCTTTCTTCCGGCTCTTGGCCTGGCGTCTTAATTCTGCTCTTCCCATTGTTTTCCTCCATCTTGATTCAAATTACTTCTGTATTTCTTTTAAAAATTCCGCTAAACTCGTTATGCTGTCTGTTTCATTCCTGAACTTTTCGTCATAAGTTTCATCTAATGATGCGTATTTTTTCTTGTTTTTCTTCAGAAAATGGAAAAAGTGTTCGTCCCTTGGTTCCTGATTCCAATATCCCTCTCTCTTGGGGTATTCCGCTGCTACAAGTCTGCTGCCATCTTTAAAATCATATTTGTAATAATTAATGTCAATTCTTTCATCTCTGTACCACAGTCCCCAGTCCTGATAATTTTCGAGCCATTCTTTCCGTTCCTCATTGTTTTTCAGGCGAGGAAGCTCCGGCTGGGTTATTTCCTCTTCTGTTTCCAGGACATCCTTGACCAGATTGTGGATGATCCTGAGACCAGCTACCTTTAACTGCTGCCGGAGAATTGTTCTTTCCGGAAGACCATCGCATTTCAGATAATCTCTCAGCATCTTTTCTTCCTCTTCCAGGTATTCCCGGATGAATAACTCAGACGGTATCGGGATATCGGATAGATCCCCCGGCCAGACATCTGTGTTTATCTGGATGCTTAGGTTTTCCAGGGAAAGATTCTCTGTTTTTATATCTTTTGCATCAGCAACCTCTTCAGGAGTTGTTTCTGTTTGCGCCGGCGCAATTTCTATCTCAGGCTCTTCCCTTTGTTCTTCCAGTTCTCTTTTTCTTTTCTCTTCCAGTGATTCCAGTGCCACAACGTTCCACATTCTCTGTATAGCCGCCGCAAGATAAAACCAGTCGTAATCACCCATGTATCTGCTGTCTTCGTCCCAGAGCTGAATGTAATCATCAAACATATTGATATGAGCGACACCTTTGTCCGTGGCAAACCATCTTGTCCGATCGTTTCCTAGTTTCCTTTTTAATTCTTCCGGAGATTTACCCACTTGTAGAACTCTATTTGAAAAATCTTCCTTCATCCATGTGTGATATGACTTAATCAAATATCTGGCTGCAGCGTCCAGATATTCTTTTTCTTCCGGATCCGGCTTTTTCAGTTCTTTGGCTGACTTCTGTTCTTTCGTTTCCTGCTTGTCCAAAAGTTTCTTCTTTTCGCAGGATCCGCAGTCTTCAGAGATGCAGTCCTCTTCTGGAAGATAAATGCAGTGCTCAAATTTCCTGCCATGGAGTTTCCCTGGAAGATATTCCGGATGATTCATGATGTTATCCTGACCGGGGATCTGTTCTTCTGTCTCTGGATTGAAATAGTTTTCCCAGGTGTCTTTCCCGGCTGCGGAACCATCAAAGATCGATCCCATAGTCTGGAAAAATTCTGGCCAGATGATATCATGCAATTCTCCGTCTGAACTTTTGATAAAAACCTGATCCGGATAGAGCATTACGAACACTCTGTTCGTCTGGAATTTCTTTTTCTTCTCGTGGTACAGAAATCTGGCCATCTTTTTTATATCTTCTTCTGGATATGGTCCGGCACCGTACTGATCGTAGATTTCATTCAGGTCTTTTTTCCTGGCTTTAAAAAACTCCTTTACTGCCTCCCGGATGATATCGTCCGGATCCTGCTGCCAGTTCAGGAGGTTGTCCGGGTTGTGTTCGGACTGCTTATTAAATTTCTTTAGATCACGGATATCTTCCCGCTTTGTTTCTGGCCGGATCATTGCATGATCATCTTCCGGAAGCTGCAGCATCTCCGTAAGCTGGGAAAAATTAAAATCTCTGTATTCTTCCCGGAGTTCCGGGGTGTCTCCCTGAATGGAATATTTTTCGTACACATGGATGAACCGACTTACTCCATCCGGCGCCATACCGAAAGTTTCCCGGGCGTATTCCGTGACAGAGTGATAGCCCTTTAATTTATAGGCTCCTGATCTGTCTATCCGGGACAGATGCCATCCTGTTTTGACAAAATTCTTGACGATCCCACCCAGATTCTCCCGGATCCCCTGCTCTTCCTGTTCCAGTTCCGGAAGTGTTAATTGTAACTGTTCCATAATCTCTCCTTTCACGGACACATTTTTTCTTGGACTTTATGCGTGTTTGAGGGCTGTTTTTGCAGATTTCCACGGACATTTTTGTAAATCTGTCTTTCAAAATCCGGTTTCCACAGCCTGAAACCCTTGAAATCTACCAGTAAAAACGTGTCTTTTGGTTTTTATCCACTTTTTTATCCCCAAAGTCCCACAAACGCCCATTTTGCCTAACACGGACGGCGTTCATTTGGATTTTTATAAAGCTCCATATTTTCGATATGGAACTGCACTGCATGAGGACGCAGTAATTCCTCTATTTCCTGCCACAGGTCCAGATTTCTCAGTTCTTTTCCATCTGATCTTTTCCAGCCATTATCTTTCCAGGCAGCAAGTCTTCTCTGGCCGTCCGCAAAGTAATGACAGTCTGTATGTATAGTGATCATGGCAGACTGATTCATGCGTTTCAGAGCTGCTATGGCACATTCCAGAACCATTCTGTGTCCGGTTGTATCCAATACCTGCTCTTTTTTCTGCACAGTATGACCATTGCAGACTAAAATATATTGATACCAGGCTTTCCGGGTCTTTCCCGGCGCTCTGGTGGATGTGA
>OHEE01000537.1_pt1 | contig 19276 bp, 24 predicted proteins | sample 1567191 | NCBI WGS metagenome assembly OHEE01 (sample SAMEA3879562, study PRJEB24766) | human gut metagenome | biome: human-associated habitat; feature: feces | place: USA | collected 1985/1987
TACCACATATCAATGAAAAAGCCAAGCATTTCTGCTTGACTTTTTCGACAGACTGGGCGGTACATTTTAATGTACCGCTTTAACAATCGGTTTATCGACAGACTGACCGCAGGCATAGCCTGCGGTGCTGTACGCAATTTATCACTGCACTTCAACGATAGTGATGTTTTCTCCCGCTACCTCGACCTCGGCAAGCAGTGCACTCTTTATCTGTGCCGCCTGTGCGGTATCAAGTCCGCTCGACTTTACGATAATGTTTGCGCTGTTGTCGCTGAGATAGCAAAGAACATCCTCAAAGCCCTGCGCCTTGAGCGTTGTTTCTATCTTGTTTTCGGCTTCCATAAGGTCGGTCAGCTGTTTTGCGTCCTGTGCAACAACGGCAAGCTCGTCTTTGGTCATATCTCCGCCGCCGTAAATACTCTTCAGCGTTTCCTTTGCTTCTTCTCTGCTCGCCTGCTTATCAATACGGGCTTTCGCAAAATATTCCTCGCTGGCAGACGCACTGTCATTTCCGATGTTGCTCTTAGCGGCGGTTGCGACAATGTCGCTGTCCTTGTCGGTACCAGCCTCAGTTTTAGCTTTTTCGTTTGACACAAGCCTTGTGTCGCCGTAGTTGTCACCCGAAACGTTCTTGCCGTCGGCACTGCTTCCTATGGCAAAATTAGCGTACAGCCCTACCGCAAGCACAAGTGCAAGTCCTGCCGCCACCAGATGCTTTTTGCCAAGTATAAGATTGATTCTCGGTCTTTTCATAATAAATACCTCGCTTATGTTGTAATACATATTTTCGATGCGGAAACGTCAAGAGCCGTTCTTACCGCATTGATTGCCCTTTCTGCCGTCCTGTTGCTTATCGCCTGAGGACAGACTACTGTTATGCCGAGTACCGTGTGCTTATCTTCATCAAGCCGCACCGTTACATTCGGCACCTCGTCTATTCCGTCCATAGCGGTGAGCATTTCGGTTATACGCTGTTCCAGCACCTGCTCATCGGTAACAGCGGCTTCTGTGCTTTTCCCGAAGTCTGAAAGAAATATCAGAGCTATAGCCACTATGCCTGAAATAAACGCAAATTTTATCAGCTTATCGGATTTCAGTAGATCTTTCATAAAATGCCTTTTCTGTTTCTTATCTTGATTTTGAATATCTGACGGTTATTTCATCTCCCGATGCCGCCTTAACCAGAGCGACCGCATCCGATATGTAATCTTCGTCTGCGTCTGCGTCAAATACAAGCTCAACCTCAGTAATAGATATGCAGAAAGCACCGTCAATATGCGCAATTACATATACTTTATCATAATCAAAACCGTTATCGCAAAGCAGCCGCTCTATCTTCTCCCTTACAGCCCTCGCCGCAGTGACCCTTGCCTGCTCGGACAGCTTTTCGCTGAAATCCACCTGAGGAACATTTATCGCCTGCGTATCAATGCTGACAGACGGTATAATGCCTTTTACCGCATTGATAAGACATATCGAGAATATGCAGGCAATCAGAAATGTTATCCGTGTCTTGTATTTTTCGGACGGGATGAGCATTCTCAGAAGCCCCGTAGCCGCACCGAGTATGCATATACAAAGAGCCGCCTGTTTAATTTCCGTCATACCGCACCTCCTGCCATAAAAATCATCAGTGAAATTGATATTACCGCCATTAAGAGAAACGAAACGAGCATAGCTGTGATAATCGAACTTACGCCCTCGGCGCATTTCATAAGCCCTGTCAGCTGTGATATGCCGAACAGATCGCTGAACGATGCCGCAAGCGAGAATGCCAGCTTATAGCAAAGCACAGAAATTATTGACGGCAGGATAAGCACTCCCCCTGTGATTATTCCGAAAACACCGAAATTATTCCGTATTATCCCTATGCCGCCGTACATTACCGACAGCGAGTCGGAAACCGCTCCCCCGATAAACGGAACACCGTTTGAAACGGTAAACCTTGCGGCTTTGATGCCCACATTGTCGGACGGCACAGTGATAAAGCTCTGCATTGCAAGAAGTGCCACGAATACGGTCATTATAAGACCCAGTATCCATATAACCGTCTTTTTCACCGCTTGCGCAAGCGTTTCCAGCTTCAGTTCGCCGCATACGCTCCCTGCAAGCGATATTCCGAGTATGCTCATTGATACCGGCATAAGTATCTTTGACGCAAGCTGCATATAGCCCTGCGCACCGCCCATTACAACGGTATTGAACATTGCCGCAGAGCTGACGTGACCGCTTGTTGCAAGTATTCCGGCAAAAGCAGGTATAAAGCTCGCAAGGAATACGCTTCCCGATTCAAGCGTTTTTGATGCCGCTGTCAGCGAATCGCTTGCGGCGGTTACAGTTATCGTACTGCACGCAAGCACCGACACAAGCGAAAACACAGTCTTCAGATTTCCGCTTGTGTTATCCGCAAATACGTTTGCGATACTGCAAAGGAGCGTTACCGAAATCAGCGAGATAAGTAGCTTCAGCGGGCTTTTGATGCTTTCCCACAGCATACCTGTGACATTGCTTATCACCTTATCGACAGACAGTGCCTCGCTGTCTATGCTTTGCGGCGTTATCCCTGCGTCCGAGAGGCTCTTTTCAAGCTCAGGCGGTATATCGGCACTGTACCCGTCGATTATTACGCTTTCTTCGGCATAAGCCCTGTAAGGAAACGCCGCAGCCGTGAGCAGTACGATAAGCAGAATAAATGTTTTAATAACAGCTGTTTTCATAGTCCCTCACTGTAAAAGTTGTTTTATTACCTCCATAAGTCTGCTGAATACCGGCAAAGCCAGTATGACTATCGCAAACTTGCCTGCAAGCTCTATCTTAGACGCTATCGACTTTTCGCCTGCGTCACTGCAGCTGTCCGATGCCATTTGCGTAATATAGCATACGGCAAGCGATTTTACCAGCACTTCAGCGTATGACGAATCGGGAACGGCTGTTTCGAGATAGCCCGATACGGTTTCTATCACAGGCTTTACCGCCGACACAGCCGCACCCAGCATAAGCATACCCGTTATCAGCGTTATATAGATGCTGAATTCGGGCTTGTACTGCTTTAATACCGATGACAGAACGGCCCCGATAATGCCGGCTCCGACAAATGCAATTATATTCATATTTACCGTTCCTTGCTTTCCGCCTATAGATTGAAAATACTTTTGATTGTGTCGAACAGGTTGCTTATCTCTGTTACTATCATCATCAGCACAACGATAAGCCCTGCTATAGTAGTCATCATTGCCTGCTCCTCTCTGCCCGAGCGTTGCAGAAGCTGATTGAGAACGGCTACAACGATACCTATCGCCGCAATCTTGAAAATAAAATCTACATTCATATTACACCGCCGCTTTCTATATCAGCATTATTCCGACAGCCGCACCGAGCATTATCCCAAGCGTCGTGTACAATCTGCCCTTGCGTTTTCTTTCCTCCTCGGCGGTTTTCAGCTGAAAGGAAAGACGCTGCCCCGCAAGTGCAAGTACAGCCGTTTCGCCGTCGGTATTGCTTTTGCCGATACTCCTGCCAAGCTCGGATAATATCTGCCTGTCGTCCTCTTTAAGATAACCGCTTTTCGACACGCATATATCCCACTCATCGCTTATATCACCGCCGTTTTCGCTGAGTTCAACAAGTTTGTCCGAAATGTAACAGCCGGAGATTTTTTGCTCCGCTCTGAAAATTTCAGCCAGCTTGTATCCGCTGAAGCCTATATAGCAGTTCATACTCTGCAAAAGCGTAATATACGAGTTGATTACCCTGCACCGCTCACTAAGCCTGCCCGAAAAATACATACCCGTCGCACCGCCGCTGAGCGTAGTCAGCAGGAATATAACAATTCCCGTCATGCCGTTCATATCGTACACTCGGCATTCGCTTCGGCAGTGATAAGCTGTTTTACCGCCGTTATCCTGTGGCTTTGCACAAGCGCTATATGCTGTATCGCTCCGCTGTCGATAACCGTCCTTATACCCTCGTTGCGATAAGCCTCCTCGATGCTGTCTGCGTGAGCCGTCATTATCAGACCCGACCCCGAATTCACCGCCTGCCTTAAACTTTTGGCATCAGCCCCAAGTTCATCTGTCACGATATAATCGGGCGACATACAGCGCACCGCCCTTATTATCCCGTCCGACTTGCCGTATCCGCTGAAAACATCGGTCATAAGCCCCACATCAAGACACGGCTTCCCGTTATACACCGCCGCAATCTCCTGCCGTTCATCAATAAGCGAAACCCTGAACATTCCTCCTATACATCTGCATAAATCACGCAGTATCGTGGTTTTTCCGCTCAGCGCCCTACCTACTATCAGAAGTCCCCTGCTCCTGCACTTGCCTTCAAACAGCGGCAACAGATCCCTTGCCGCCCCGTAATGCTGACGTGCTATCCTTATGTTTATCGAGCTGAAATTCTTCACCGTCTGAAGCCCGCCGTTGCCGTACACCGCAGTACCGCATAATCCTGCCCTGTGACCGCCGTACAGCGTTATAAATCCGTTGGCTATATCCTTTTCATAAGTATGTAGCGAATTCTGACATATTGCGCTTATGCACTCTGCCAGCATTTCGCTGTCGGGCGTTATCTGCGTTATATGGTTTTGCATTCCCGTGCGGATTATTATCGGATAACCGCTCCTTATACGGATTTCTTCCGCTGTCTGCCGTATAGCATTCGGCACCGATGCAAGACCGGGAAAAATTCTTACCGCACAGCGTATCGCCGTATCGTATTCGCAGGTTTTACTTTCTATCATTTTTTCATTTCCTTTCAGCTTGTCTTTTTTGTTTAGTAAAGTCTATGCGTGAGAGCATAAAAAAAGAACGCGCGATTTCTCGTGCGTTCTGAACCTGTTGAATTTTTCCGTACTGCAAATTACGGTTATTCTTCCGAAACCACCGTTTTGATATGAAGCTCCTCAAGCTGCTTATCGTCAACAACCGACGGGCACTGTGACATAAGTTCGCTTGCGTCCTTTACCTTCGGGAAAGCAACTACATCTCTCAGGCTGTCTGCACCGCAAAGGAGCATCGAAAGCCTGTCAAGACCTATGCCAAGACCGCCGTGCGGAGGTGCGGCATACTTGTATGCGTCAACAAGGAAGCCGAACTTTTCTTCAATTTCCTTATCGGTAAGACCGAGAAGTCTGAACATCCTCTCCTGAAGCTCAGGGTCTGTGATACGGATAGAACCACTGCAAAGTTCAATGCCGTTGAGTACAAGGTCATAAGCCTTCGCTCTTACCTTGCCCTTGTCGGTATCAAGATATTCAAGGCACTCCTCCATAGGCATCGTGAACGGATGGTGCATAGCAAGCCAGCTTTCCGACTCATCGTCCCACTCGAAGAACGGGAACTCGGTAATCCATAAGAAGTTGTATCCGCTGTCGGGTACTATGCCTATCTGCTTGCCGACCTTAAGACGCAGAGCGCCGAGTACGGGGAGCGTAACCTTGTTCTTGTCCGCAACGATAAGCACAACGTCGCCCTTTTCACAGCCAAGTCCGGAAAGTATAGCGTCAAGTTCGCCTTCTTTGAGGAACTTTGCAAACGAGCAGTTATGTGCGTCATCGTGCCAGCGGATATACGCAAGGCCCTTTGCGCCGATTCCCTTTGAGAACTCTGTCAGCTTGTCGATTTCCTTTCTTGTAAGAACACCTGCGGCATTCTTTGCAACAATCGCTCTTACACTGCCGCCTGCGGCAATAGCCGAAGAGAATACCGAGAACTCTGTATCCTTTACAATGTCTGACAGATCCTGTATCTCCATTCCGAAGCGTGTATCGGGCTTATCCGAGCCGTAACGTGACATAGCGTCGTTATATGTCAGTCTGGGGAGCGGAGTTGTAATATCAACATCAAGCACATCCTTCATCAGTTTTTTGATGAAGCCCTCTGTAAGCTCAAGTATCTCGTCAACGTCCATAAATGACATTTCAAGGTCTATCTGTGTGAATTCGGGCTGTCTGTCAGCACGAAGATCCTCATCTCTGAAGCATCTCGCAAGCTGAATATAGCGGTCAAAGCCCGAGATCATAAGTAACTGCTTGTATATCTGGGGCGACTGCGGAAGCGCATAGAACTTGCCCTCGTGAACTCTTGACGGTACAAGGTAATCTCTTGCTCCCTCAGGAGTTGATTTCATCATCATAGGTGTTTCTATTTCAAGGAATCCGTTGTCATAGAAATATTCACGGGCTGTCTTTGCAATCCTGTGACGCATTATAAGGTTATCCTGCAGCTTCTTTCTGCGAAGATCGAGGTATCTGTATTTAAGACGAAGCTCCTCGTTTGTCTTTGTATCGTTTACTATCTCAAACGGTGTTGTCTGAGCCATTGAAAGTATACGAAGGTCGGTAACGAGAATTTCAACGTTGCCTGTCTTTATATCGTGGTTCTTGCTCTCTCTTTCACGCAGAAGTCCCTGCGCCATAAGCACATATTCGCTCTTTATCTGCTTTGCCTTTTCAAATACGGCAGGCTCTGTTGTATCATCGAATACAAGCTGAACAATGCCTGTGCGGTCACGCAGATCGACGAACATAAGGCTGCCCTTATCTCTTACTCTCTGTACAAATCCCGCAACGGTAACGGTATTGCCGATACCCTCGACCTCGCCGCAATAATGTGTGCGCTTAAGACCTTTCATTGTGTCTAACATAAAATCTATACCTTTCCTACGGTTCTACCCGTTTATTTCCAACCGACAGACATAAGCGTCTGACGATAAACCTTTACAATTATAGCATTTTTCTGTCGGTTTTTCAAGTAGTGGGGAGAAAAAAAGCAACCGCAGAAAACTGCGGTCGGTATATATTTCTGCTTTTTACTTAGCTTCAAGCCGTCTTTCTTTTATGCCCCTGTATCAACAGAGTTTGCGCTGATTTTGTCCGATATTGCTTTCTCTGCCTTCTCAGGCTCTTCCGACGCTATAAGAAAGCACAGATCGCCCTTTTGGAATACCACCGTCCTGCTTACGATTTTTTCCTGTTCGGGATATGTTCCGAACTGCTTTATAAGGCTGTCTTTTCTGCTTTGCAGTGCGGCTTTCACGCCGTCTGTGTCGTCTGCACGCACAGCAATTATCTCCGACAGCTCAACGCTTATCGCCTGCTGATATACGCAGTAATCTGTGATGCCGTATTTGCTGAAATCCATTATCGTATCAAGCAGTGTGCTGTCCGTTGCTTTTACCATTTCGGGAAAATCGCCGCTGTTAAGCGCTGTGAGTACAAGACCTTCGCAGGAAATATCATCGTCAGCCACCTTAGTTACCGTCCATTTTGTAGATGAACGGGAGGAACTGTCCTCCTGCTGTACCGAAGAAACATCATCGGCACAGCCGCAGAGCATTGCGGCAATAATTACGGCAGATAATACAGCGAGTGCTTTTCTCATTTATTTTTTATCCTCTCAAGATTTGCCGAAAGTGCATCGGGGAGCTTGTGCTTATCCTTGTCGTACCACGGCAGATCCTCACGCATTATGACATCGGGATGAGCCATAACACGCTTCATAAAGTCCTCTGTCATATATTTTTCGTTTATCACCGTATAGCCGTCTTTGTCAAAAACAGGCTTGTACCCTTCCCTCTTGTAGACAAAATCGCCCCACCATGGGAGCCACCACAGCCACATGGCATTGTCCTTTTTCATCTCATCGGGATCGGGGATATAACCGCATTCGGACAAGGTTATCATCTTGCCGTGTGCAAGCTCGGTCATATATTCAAATCTCTGCTTCTGGGAAGAATGATCGTATTCCTTTACCGAGTAAATATCATCTCCGCAGATGTCAAACGTGTCCGGACTTACCTCCATGCACTTGTCCTGACCGTTCCATACCCATATAAGATTGGTCAGCTTGTGATAATTTTCCATACGGTCAAATATCATATACCACAGCTTCTTATACGCTTCACGGTGCTGTTCGTCGTGGTTTCCCCACCAGAACCAGTTGCCGTTTGCCTCGTGCAGAGGACGCCACAGCACAGGTATATCAAGCTGTGCCATACGCTTAAGCTCGGCTGACACCATATCGATCTCACGGATAATAAATTCATATTCCGCAGTGCCTTCGGTTACGCCCTTGCATAAATCGAAGCTGGTCTTGTGATCGTAGTCTGTCGTCTTGTAGTAGAACGATGAGCCTTTTGAATAATCGTTCATATCGTTCGGAGCGTACCAGTGCCAGCACATTGTGACAATGCCTCCGCACTGAGTAGCCCATTTTATCGCCCTGTCAACCTGATCGTCCGTTTTCTTGCAGGAGCTTACCCCCATAAAGTCATATCCTCTCACGGCAGGGAGTTTTCCCGTCAGATGATAGTACACAAGATCCTCGACTTCTTCACTTTGCAGATACTGCTGACCTGCCAGATGTTTTTTGCCGTAAATGCTTTTAAGGTATTCATAAAGCATTTTTGTGTTTTTGCTTGCCTGCTTTGAAACAAGCTGTGCGTTGAAATCTGTAGTATACGCCATAGTTCCTCACATTATATTTTTACTTGTTTTTCTGCTCCTGTAACGTTCTTACCGTTCTGAGAAGGAATTTTGTCGGAGCAAATCTTGAGCCTGCCGCAGCCGCCTTGGTGGTAACTCCGGGGATTATCAGCAGATCTCCGCATAAAAGACGCTCGATAGCATAGTCCGCAACATAAGCCTCGTTCTCGCTCGGTATTCCGAAGCTTTTTACGCCTGCAACGCTGTTGAATTCGGTATCTACAGGTCCCGGGCAAAGTGCGCTTATCACTACCCTGCTGCCTGTGCTTCTCAGTTCCTCATAAATCGCTTTGGTAAGCTGTACGACATAGTTTTTTGTCGCATAGTATGTCGCAAGCAGAGGTCCTGCCATAAAGCCTGCAACAGACGCAGTGTTAAGGATATATCCGCTGTTTCTTGCGGCAAAATCACGCAGGAACAGCTTTGTCAGAATATGAACAGCCTTTATATTGACGTTTATCATCGAAAGTTCGTCTTTAAGATCTGTTTCAAGGAACGAACCGTACAAACCGAATCCCGCATTGTTAAAGAGAAAATCGATTTTGTATTCCTTTACCCTGTCGTAAAGCTCGAAGCACTGTTCTTCTTTTGAAAGGTCGGCTGTAATTGTCTTGACCTTTATTTCGGGACAGTTGTATACGATTTCTTCCTTGAGTGCCAGCAGACGCTCTGTTCTTCTTGCGACAAGTATAAGATTTACCCCTCTTGTAGCAAGGTTTTTTGCCATTTCTTTTCCGATACCCGAGCTTGCGCCCGTAATAAGTGCAATCATGTCAGATTCCTTTCCCGGTCAGATAACCGTGTTCGTAAAGATATTCTTCAAGTATATCAGCCGCCATACAGACGATTTTCGGACAAGGCCGTTTTTTATAATACTCTTTCGTTCTGTCTTCGGGTATATATGTCCCTTCGGGCTTTGATAGTCCGAGAAGCTCCTTGCAGATTATGCTACCGTTTTCTTTTCTGAAGCGTGAAGCAAGCTCCTGTATTGCGGCATAGGTGGATTTCTTGCCCTGTGCGTCAGAGGGATCGCTATACCCTGCCACTATTCCCAGTACGATGAACATTCCGCTTACAGCGCCGCATACCTCACGCATACGTCCCATACCGCCGCCGAAGCCCGATGCAAGCATAGCCGCCGTCTTATCGTCAAGCCCCGTTATATCCGAGTAGCTAAGCAATACCGCCTGTGAGCAGTTGTACCCTTCCATAAACAGTTGCTCGGCTCTTTTGCCGTATTCACCCATAGAAATACCTCTTTTCCGTTTTTGCTTTCACGCAGCCCTTACAGCCGTGCTTATATGCTTATCGGCTTATGGACTTTATGGACTTTATGGATAGTATATACTAAACCGCCGCCGATTTCAAGCCCTGAACGCAAAAAATCCGGCAGGATGTGCCGGATTCTTTCGCAGTTTTTATAAACCGTCAGATTTCTGCGTCATCTGCAGAAACGCTGTGCTTTACTCTATCTCTTTCTTCGGCTCTCTTGCCGTTGTTGAATCGGTCAACAGTGCCTACAAGATAGCCTGTTATACGGCGGATACGCTCAAATCTTGTGTTGTCGCCGTGATCGCTTCTTCCGCACTTGGGGCATACGTCACCGATTATACCCGTGTATCCGCAGCAGGGATCTCTGTCTACGGGGTGGTTTATCGAACCGTAGCCGATGCCCGATTCCTTCATGCATCTGATAATCTGCTCAAATGCCTCAAGGTTCTGAAGCGGATCGCCGTCAAGCTCTACATAGCTGATATGACCTGCGTTTGTGAGTGCGTGATAAGGCGCTTCCAGCTTGATTTTTCTGAATGCGTTGATCGGGAAGTAAACAGGCACATGGAATGAGTTCGTGTAGTATTCTCTGTCTGTTACGCCCTCGATTTTGCCGAACTTCTTGCGGTCGATCTTTACAAATCTGCCCGAAAGACCTTCTGCGGGTGTTGCGAGGAGCGAGAAGTTAAGACCGGTCTTCTTGCTTTCTTCGTCCATTCTTGCTCTCATTCTGCCTATAATACGCAGACCAAGCTCCTGAGCCTCCTTGCTTTCGCCGTGATGAACGCCGATAAGCGCCTTGAGGCATTCAGCAAGACCTATAAAGCCTACAGAAAGCGTACCGTGCTTTAACACCTCTCCGATAGTATCGTTGGGGTTTAGCTTTTCGGAGTCGATCCATATTCCCTGTCCCATAAGGAATGGATAGTTCTTTACTTTCTTTTGCGACTGTATCTTGAATCTGTAGAGAAGCTGATCTATGACAAGATTCATTCTGTCCTCAAGCATCTCAAAGAACTTTACAATATCTCCGCCTGCAAGTATACCGAGTCTGGGCAGATTTATAGATGTGAACGAAAGGTTTCCTCGTCCTGTTACTATTTCTCTTGTGGGATCGTAAACGTTGCCTATTACACGGGTACGGCATCCCATATATGCGATTTCCGTATTATAGTCGCCGGGCTTGTAATACTGAAGGTTGTAGGGAGCGTCGATAAACGAGAAGTTCGGGAACAGTCTTTTTGCCGATACTCTGCAAGCCAGCTTGAACAGATCGTAGTTAGGATCGCCCTCGTTATAGTTAAGGCCGTCCTTTACCTTGAAGATATGTATCGGGAAGATGGGTGTTTCGCCGTTGCCAAGACCGGCCTCGGTAGCAAGCAGAACGTTCTTTATTACCATTCTGCCTTCGGGAGAGGTGTCTGTACCGTAGTTTATGGATGAGAACGGTATCTGTGCGCCTGCACGGCTGTTCATTGTGTTGAGGTTATGTACAAGTGCCTCCATAGCCTGATATGTGGCTCTGTCGGTTTCCACTTCAGCCTGCTTCAGAGCAAATTTCTGTATTTTTTCGATAATTTCATCGCTTATATCTGGGCAAATCTCTCTGAGGCATTCACGCTCTGCGTCCTGATAGCCGTTATCGTTAGCGAGAACAGGACAAAGCTGCTTTTCTTCTTCGAGCTTCTTTGTATATGCCTTTACATCGGCTTCAGCTGTTGCAAGGTCTTCAATGCCGCCTATAAGCTCAAGTCCTCTTACGATATTCTGAGCATAGCGGTGCTTATATGTCTTTCTTACGCCGTCAGCCATAGAATAGTCGAAGTTCGGGATAGACTGTCCGCCGTGCTGATCGTTCTGGTTTGACTGGATGGCAATGCAGGCAAGCGCAGAATAGCTGCTGATTTCGTTAGGCTCTCTGAGGAAGCCGTGACCTGTCGAGAAGCCGTTCTTGAACAGCTTGATAAGGTCAATCTGACAGCAGGTCGTGGTAAGCGTTAAAAAGTCAAGGTCGTGGATATGAATATCGCCGTCCCTGTGCGCCTTTGAATGTTCGGGAGCAAGAACATACATCTCGTTGAACTGCTTTGCACCCTCAGAGCCGTATTTGAGCATTGTGCCCATTGCGGTATCTCCGTCAATGTTGGCGTTTTCACGCTTAATATCGCAATCTCTTGCAGCCTTGAATGTAAGATCCTCATAGATCTTCATAAGGCTGGTGTTCATTTCTCTTACCCTTGTTCTGTCGGCTCTGTAAAGGATATAAGCCTTGGCGGTCTTTGCGTGGCCGCTTTCAACAAGCACCTTTTCTACAGCGTCCTGAACCTCTTCTACAGTGGGAAGTTCCCCTGTCTTATTTACGTTTGCTTCAAGATAATCGCAAACCTTTTCAGCCATTTCACCGGCTTCCTGATAATCGTTGCCACCGACAGCTCTCGCCGCCTTGTATATAGCATCGGCTATCTTTTCAATGTTGAACGGCACTGTACGTCCGTCCCTCTTTTGAATTTTAGTCAGCATTTATTTCTCCCTCTCGTTTAAGCTTTAGTCGTAAAACCACAATATGTAGTAGTGAGCGAAATACAATTAATATTATATAGTGTTATCTCCGATTTGTCAATATGTCTTTTAGGAATAAGTAACTAAAAATCCGAGTTCATTTTTATACAATTTGTCTATTGACGAATGACGGATGCGGATATAACGTAAAGATAAAAATACCGCCGTAGAAATTTACGGCGGTGCGGTATTTGTTTATAGCTGTGAATCTCCGTTTCATAGCCGGATTACAACAATCCGATATAGAAATTCAGTAGAATAAGCCCAAGAACCACATTGAAGCCGATGCCAACGCTAATATAAGGTATCCGCATACGGTTTGTACGCAGAAAACCCGACGCTATGCCTATCCACACGCACGATGCCATCACCGCAAGAAGAAGTATCACCGCAGCAATATTCTTAGGCAGTTCGCACCCCAGAAATGTGGTACAGATAAAGCAGGACACGCAGTTTGCAAGCGGCAGTATTCCAAGCGGAACGGTCGCTATGACCCAGCGGATTCTGTCGGCTCTGGCAAACGAGAACACTATAGCCCCAAGTATAAACGTTATAACAAGACACTCTATAGCCATACGGTTCTCCTTTCATTTTACTGATTTACTTAGCCATTGCATTGAAATCTTCGATAGCCTTTGCGTTGTCGGCACAGATGATAAGCGCTACATAGTTACCGCTTGTAACTACGTTGTTGCCGTCTATCTTGTACATTTCATCGGGCGTATAGTCCTTGAATGTGGCGCTCTGGCTCTCTACACGCTTTTCGAGAACCGATTTTACGGCATTTACATCGTCTGCAGATTTCATCTTGAAAACCGCTATCTCATCGGGATAAGCGCCCGAGCCGCAGATATAGGCACTGTAGCTGTCTATCTTGTCGGCGGCAACGTCATAGTAGCCTGCCATGCGGTCTGCGCCTATTTCAGCCATACCCGGGAACTTGACATCTTCCTGTATCTTTGCTGTGATTTCGGCGGCGGTACCGGTCGCCGTACTGCTGTCAGAAGCCTCGGAAACCGAGTCTGCATCGGATGTGACGGAGCTTTCCGAAGCCGATGACTGAGCGGGTTTTTCGGAGCATCCGCATATTGAAACTGCGACCATAGCGCAGACAATTCCTGCCATTATTCTCTTTGTGATACTGCTTTTCATTGTTCATAATTCCTTTCTTTTATGCACGTTTTATATTAAGAATGTTTCTCAAGGAAACTTAGCATAACCTGATATGTTGAACCCATAAAGTGAATTCCGTCCATCTCGTGATATTCCTCGTAATAATATCCGTCGGGAGCGGTCAGCACAGAATGTAAGTCGAGAAATTTCGCCTTTGTGCCTTTAATTACGCTTTTTAATGCGGTATTATACTCGTTTATCGCAGATGTTGTAAGTGCATTGTCGTAGTCAGCTTCAGCATAATATGTTATCGGCGGGATAGACAGAACGTATACCTTCGCTTTTGTGATTTGTGAAATTTGTTGTACAAGTTCGCCCATACAATTTGCAAGGTAATTGCCGTCGGAATAGCCCACGCTGTTGGTGCCGAGCATAATATATATCTTTTTGGGATTATTTGCCTTTATTTTACTGTTTATGGTTACACCGTCTATTTCGCTTTCCAATGTGGTTGAGGGGGCAAGACCTAGCTTTGCGTAGACGAGGGACTCGTCAAGATAACCGTAAAGGTACAGACCGGTAGTAATGCTGTCGCCTATGAACAGCGCATCGTCAAAAAATGAGGTATCGAAGTCTGTTGAGGCTGTCGGTTTGGCTTGTGGAGCGGTTTCAGAGGTTTTTGGCGGATCAGTCGGAGCAGGCTCCGGCTCTGCTGTTACAGCTGTAGTTTCAGGCAGTGTCGTTTCGGTCGTTGTAACGGCTGTAGTAGCCGATGTAGTAACGATTTTAACGGTTGTCGCTACAGTTGATGTTTTGGTGTCGGTTAATGATGTTTTTACAGGGGTTGTTGTGTCATTTTTTGACAACGAACTATCCTGCGACACCGTTACATCCGAACAGCTGCAAAGAACTATTGATAATATACAGATTAACGATATTGCTATTGTTTTACAATCAGCTATATGTTTCATTCTTAATATGTTGCCCCTTTGATATTTACGATGAATGCTTCTGCAGGTAGCTGAGCATTACCTCGTAGGTTTTTCCCATAAAGTGAATTCCGTCCATTTCGGCATAATCGGCATTGAAATATCCGTCCTTGTAGGAAAGGATGCTGTTAAGGTCGATGAATGTTGCCGAAGTGCCTGAAATTGCATTTTTGAGCTTGGTATTATAATCGGTGATGTCCTTAAGAGTGAGCGCATTCTCATCCGACTTCTCTGCTTCCGCTGTTACGGGCGGAATGGATACAACGTAAATCTTAGCCTTTGTAAGAGCTGAAATCTTTTCCACAAGCTCCTTCATATTACCAGCAAGCGTTTCGTTATCGGCATAGCCGACGCTGTTTGTGCCGAGCATCACGAATATCTTCTTGGGCTTGAATGAAGCGATCTTATCCGAAAGCGTCACTCCGTCAATGTCAGCGTCAAGCGCCGTAGAGGGTGCAAGACCCTGCTGAGCGAATACGTTCTGCTGATCGAGGAAGCCGTAAAGGCTAAGGCCTGTGGAGATACTGTCGCCTATGAACAGCGATGAGGAGAAATAGTCCTTATCAAAGTCAATTGTCGGCTCGTTATCCGATGTGGCAACGGATGAGTTGCTGTCGGGCTTTTCCGTACTGCCTGCGGTAGTAGCCGGAGCGGAAGTTTCGGGCGGTGCGGATGTCACCGCTGTGAACGGCGGCTCGGATGAAGTATTATCCTCGCCGTTTATAATATTATAGGTAAAGAAACACACTGTGCAGATGATAAGAACCAGTAAAAGATTCAGAAATATCATAGACGGTGTTATTCCGAATTTATTTTTTCCTTTTTTCTGTGCCAAAACACACACCTCACAATCATACTGTATTATTATACAGCATTTTAAGGAAATAATCAATAGATAAAAATAAAAAAATCGATGCGGTTTAAGCATCGATTTTTTATAAAGCTGTTTATAACTTAGTCAGAAACGTAAGGAATAAGAGCTACCTGTCTTGCCTTCTTGATAGCTGTTGTAAGCTCTCTCTGATGATATGCGCAGCAGCCTGTTACTCTGCGGGGCAGAATCTTGTAACGCTCTGTCATGCACTTTCTGAGCTTAGCTACATCCTTATAGTCAATGAATTCAGCTCTGTCGGCACAGAATGCGCAAACTTTTTTTCTTGTACGCTTCATAGGACGAACTGTTGACTTTTCGTTCTTTTCTCTTTCAGACATTGTTTTATCCTCCTTATTTTGATCAGAACGGGTAATCGTCATCGTCACCGGATTCTACGGTGAAGTCAGAATTGTTACCCTGCGACACTGTGGGCGCTGTGTTTGAAGTCTGTGCAGGATGTTCGGGAGCGGCATTTTTAGCGGCATTACCGGGGTAACTCTGATAAGCAGAGGATGTACCCTGTGTGTTGTTTGCCTTTTCGCCTGTGAACGTGGAACGGTCAACGATGATCTCGGTAATGTATGCTGTGTTGCCGTTCTTATCCTGGTAAGATCTGTTCTGAAGCTCACCCTCGATAAGTATCATGCGTCCTTTTGCAAAATATCTTGAAATGAATTCTGCCTCGTTACGCCATGCGACAACATTGAAGAAATCGGATTTTCTGTCTTCACCCTTTGTCTGAAATCTACGATCTACCGCAATTCTGAAAGAAAGCACGGAAGCACCCGCAGGTGTCGATCTCAGCTCAAGGTCGTTTACAATCCTACCCATCATAATTACCTTGTTGTACATACGTTATCGTTCCTCCTGTCTGTTTTCAAACCTTGATTACTTGCGTACCGTTACGAGCGAACGGAGAACGCCGTCAGTGATGTTGATGATACGCTCGAATTCCATAGGGAAATCAGGCTTGCAGTCGAAGCTGTAAACTACATAATAACCGTCGGTTTCGTAGTTTATCTCGTAAGCGAGCTTACGAGCGCCCCATTCATCAACGTCAACTAATGTGCCGTGTTCCTTGATCAGATCAGAGAACTTAGCAACGAGAGCCTTTACTGCATCCTCACCGTTCTTGAGTGAAAATACAACAACTGCCTCATACTTTTCGCTGAGCTTTGCCATTATAAAGCACCTCCTTGTGGATATTAAGCCCGTACTCTTGTACGAGCAAGGGATGTTGACAAAGTTGTATACTTGTCAAGCTATATTATTATAGCAAACCGAAAACGGTTTGTCAAGACTTTTTTTAAATTTTATATTTTTCCGAAAATCAGCAGGAAAAAGATCATTGCTACAGGCTGATGCAGAACGTATATCCAAAGGGTATATCGTCCTGCAAGCGCAAGCGGCTTGCAATGGGTCTTATAGAAGAATGCCGGCATTTTATCCTCGATAGCGTATTTTCCCGTGTAAGCGCCTGCCAGAAATACGAAAAACCACGGCAGGAGCGGAAAATAATCCATTGACTGAAAACTCGGTGATCTGAAGCCGAGCGGAAAAAGAAGTCCTGCATTGTAGATAAATTCGGGCAGCTTTATTCCGACACCTTGAGCAGGTCCGAGATAGCCGTACATAATTCCTCTTGTTAATAAGAAAAGCACGGCGCACACGGCTATTCCGACCGGTGCAGGAATCTTAAGAAAATACTTATCCCCTATCGCATATATCATCATAGATACGCCCATAAAGTGCAGTATTCCGAAAAGTATGGGGGCGGAGGGTGCGAAGAATGCGAAAATGAAGGTTATTATCATACCTATAAAAAAGCACTGGATGCCACGCTTTGCGTTATTATGCGAATAGCGGCTGCTCATACCGGATATGAACATGAATGCTCCCGCAAAAATGTCACGGACAATGTCAAACCAGCCGTCGAACATTATCGGGATGTGAATATTATAGGTGTAGTTAAGGTCGAAGCAGACGTGATACACTACCATACAGAGTATGCAGAAGCCTCTTACTTCGTCCATAAAGCCTGCACGTCTGTATTTTTTAACTTCTGTGCCGCTGACGGTTGCTGTATTTTCCATTTTTATCTTCCTCATATTTTTTTAGTCGGATAAAGTTATTATATCACTAATGCACGTCAAGTTCCACTGTGCATAATCACCAATAATTAAGGCATATATATAGGTGTTTTCTACAAAAGTGAATTACTTTTTTTATTGCAATGCAGGTGCGTTTGTGATATTATATGTATGAAAAAAACAGCGGAAAGCTCCGCACTATGAAAGGGACGACATATTAATGCTTATTGCAAAGATAACCGAAAGTGATTTCTTTGGCGGTGAGCCTCAGTACATCGATGACGACGCACGTTATAACACAAGAGGAGTCATGACAGACGGCGAGGGCAACATTGCCATGATGAAGATAGAAGACTCCGAATATTACAAGCTGCCCGGCGGAAGTATAGAGATAACAGAAACTCCCGACAAGGCATTTTTAAGGGAAGTAACGGAAGAAACCGGCTACCCTGCCGAGCTTTTAGGCTATCTCGGATGGATAGAGGAGCATAAGTTCAAGAGAAAATTCTGCATGGTTTCACATTGCTATGTGGCAAAGAAAGTATCGGACAAGTGCGATACTGCGATGCTTGAACGTTCGCAGGAAAGACTGGGATATAAAATAGAATGGATGCCTTATGACGAGGCTGTAAGCAGGCTTAAGGCTCTTTCCGAGCAGTGCAAGGAATATCAGATGAGCTTTGTGCTTAAAAGGGAGCAGCTTATTCTTGAAAAGGCTAAGGAATATATAGTAAAATAAGGACGGATATGAGCGAAGAAAAAGTATTGGCAAACGCAGAAGACGGCGAAAATCACGAAAATGACGATATGATTGCACAGCACGCAGTAAAAAGCAATGAAACGATCTCATTCAGCGTGAGTGATGAAGCCCGTCCTCAGCACACCTGGACGAAAAAGCAGAAAAGAACGGTATGGATAGCGGCTGTTGTTGCTGTTGTGCTGTTCATTGGTATCAGTTTTCTGCTGAGCCTTGTGGGGATCGATGTGTTCAGTCTGCTTGGTGGTAATCCTGCGATGAAGTAAGGTTTAGGATAAGTAAGACCGCACCTGTGATGAGGTGCGGTTTTTTGGTTTGTGGGGAAAGTGTTGAGTGAGGGATTGTTGTTCTTTTGCAATGGTTGTGGGGATGGCAGTATTCGGTGCAACGGGAGGAGCAAGCAAGGCAAGTGATAAGTGTTCTTTCGCAAAGATTAGTGAAAACAACAAGGATTGATGCAACGGGAGGAGCAAGCTCGCTCCCCTACGAAAAGTGAATGGGATAGTTCAAATGCAAACCCGTATAAGCACACGCAGTTCCTCGCCCTACGAAAAGCGAGTGGGATAGTGCGGTTTTGTGAAGGGTTGGTGCGGAGCGAGGAATGGTGGTGTGACAATCCCTCCGTCTTGACGGCAGAAAAGTTTGCAATATAAAAATTGTGGGCGTATCGCAAGTAAATGCAATAATGTTAAGGCTTGCGCCTTGCCGTCAAGCCACCTCCCTTTGACAAGGGAGGCAAGTTTAGTGCGAGGCAAGGGACAGTGCGGTTTTGGAAGGGTTGATACGGGCGAGGGCTGGTGTGACGATCCCTCAGTCTTGCGACAGATAGGGCTGAGAGGATATTAAATATACTTGAATCGCAGAGCAACACAATTTATGATAAGAAGTAGCCTTGTCGCAATCCAGCTCCCTTTGGCAAGGGAGCCAAGTGTGGCGGTGCAGGGCGTGGGCGGTGGTGTGCTTTTAAGAGGGTTGTGGGGATGGAAAGGGTTGGTGGGGCGGGAGGAGCAAGCTCGCTCCCCTACGAAAAGCGGGTGGGATAGTGCGGAAAATCTCATTGATAGTGCGGATGAGGAACAATCCCCACCATAGTTGGCTCGGCTTGACCGAGCAGCAAAAGTTCAACTTTTT
>OHEE01000561.1_pt1 | contig 18156 bp, 18 predicted proteins | sample 1567191 | NCBI WGS metagenome assembly OHEE01 (sample SAMEA3879562, study PRJEB24766) | human gut metagenome | biome: human-associated habitat; feature: feces | place: USA | collected 1985/1987
TATTTATTAAAACAGGTACAATATATTGTGATTTTATAATACAAATGATATAATAAATTAAAAAATATCAAATGATTTATATTATAGGTTGTAATTTATAACATATACAAAAAGAGCAATGAGGTGAAATGTGTGCAGAAACAACGTGGTTCGGTAACTGTCATAGCTATAGTAATGCTGTTGTTTTTGATGGTAGTGGCCATAGCCTGGCTGCCGATGATGACAATAGAAAAAACGGCTGCCTCATCAGATTATCGGGAGCAACAGGCATGGTATGCTGCTGAAGCCGGATATAAAAAAGCTGTTGCAGCTTTAGAAAATAAAAACAGCAACTGGACGTGGCTGACATCGGAAAACTATATACAAGGCAGTGACAGCGGCAGCTTTGAACATTTAAGTATAGACGGCAGTAAGGTGGATAAGGATAGCGTCTGGTATGCGGTGGGAATTACTGAAAATAATGTTGATCTGGCATCTGACTATACTCCTGAGGACAGCGGTGCTTATCAAATAACATCAGTAGGAGCTTGCCAGGGGATTCGCAAGGTTATCCGTAAAATTCATACGTTGGGTGATAATGGCGGTACCGGAGGCGGAGAAGAACCGGAGCAGCCGCCAGATGCCTATATAAATGACAGCTTTATTACTTCAAGCGGAGCATTGATTATTAATGACGATGTAGATTATGATCCCAATAATAAGGTATATTACAGTGGATATTTTGGTGACTATACAGTGGGCGGGCAGGTAATCAATAAGGAGTTTGTGACAGAGCCTAAATATAAAAGTGCTGCATCGCCGGAAGTTTTTGAAAAAACTACTTATCCTGATCTTCAGTCTACAGGTGCGACTGAAGACAGGCCTTTAAGTAACTGGAATATTACCAACGGGCAATATTGGGCCGCTAAAGCCAGTTTTGCGGGAACGAAGATAAGTGTTGCCAATAATACTGTTTTATTGATCGGTGAACAGATGGGTATTGGCTATATGCTGTATAAAAATTTTTTAACTATGGATAACGTAGAAATCACTGTTCCGAAAGGAAAAACTTTAGAATTTATTATTTGTGACTATGGTAATATCAAAGATTATAATAATGTAGTTTTAAACAATATTACGATCAAGGGCGGCGGGCAGGTAAGCTTTATTTCCGGTGGTTCGATAGCTGCCAATTCGATTAAGTCGGTAGACAACAGCAGGATACTTTTCATTGCCAATAAAAATTTGAATATGTCAGACCCTTTTATCAATGCAGATAAACAGCTTGACGGCGGCTGTTTCCTTTCTTCGGCAGGTAATATGCAAATGCTGGTCAGCGGAAATGTGACAGCTACCTTTTATGGACAGATGCAGTCTGCAGGTCTTATTGGTATTGGCGGGCAAAGCGGTAGTACAGGAAAACTTGTTCTGCGCTTTAATAAAATCGGCGAAAAATTGAAAATGCCGAATATGTATTATTTAAGGGCTGCATAAGGAAATGGACTGGTAAAAGTCCGTCAACAGTGGTAAAAAAGTTTAAACGGATGTAAGAGTAAAGAAAAATATGGTGTGGAAAATCAAACAGCCCCTGTTTCCTTTAGGAAACAGGGGCTGTTTTTGTTGAGGGAAGTAGATGATGTATAAAGGTAGTGGGTAAGGTGCTTATTATTTGTTGAAATAACGTTTCAGGAGGCCTTCGAAAGCTTTGCCGTGGCGGGCTTCGTCTTTTGCCATTTCATGCACGGTGTCATGGATAGCATCCAGACCTGCTGCTTTAGCGCGGCTGGCCAGATCGAATTTACCTGCGGTAGCGCCGTTTTCGGCTTCTACACGCATTTCCAGATTCTTTTGAGTGGAGTCGGTAACGACTTCGCCTAAAAGTTCAGCGAATTTAGCTGCATGCTCAGCTTCTTCAAAAGCTGCTTTTTCCCAGTACATGCCGATTTCAGGATAACCTTCACGATGAGCAACACGGCTCATTGCCAGGTACATGCCAACTTCGGTGCATTCGCCGGTAAAATTAGCGCGCAGATCCATTTTAATGTCTTCTGCGACGTCTTTTGCTATACCTACGATATGTTCAGCAGCCCAGGTACGGTCGCCGCACATTTCGGTGAATTTGGATGCAGGAGCTTTACATTGCGGGCAGTACTCAGGAGCTGCTTCGCCTTCATAAACATAACCACAGATTTGACATACGAATTTTTTCATTCTTCATTCCTCCAAGTGCTATAAAATTTATTTTTTTTGTGAGCAGAACTTACGCAGATGTAAGTTTTCAATGTAATTATAATAGCACAGCTTTTGTCAGTTGTCAATAATAATTATCCGTTAGTATTATAGAAAAATAAGGCCGGGAATTTTTGCTTCCAGGCCTTATTTTGAGGTTTATTTAGTTAGATGATTAATAGATGCAGGTCAGAATTTGACGGTGATACCCATATTAACGCCTTTGGTTTTGACGTCGCTGCCGCCGGGAGCAGAATCTTTGAATTTGTTGTCATAGTACGACAGATTCAGCTCTACATTGGATACCAGAGTACGGCTCAGGCCGATTTCATAGCTGTTGAGCTTGTTGCCCACGCCTGCTCTGCCCCATAAAGTACAGAGAAAAGGCAATTCGACACGTCCCTGGACACCGACTTGGCCGGAACTGCGGCTGCGGCTGTCGCCGTGCAGTTTGATGTCACTGTCGACATAACCTGCGTAAACATCAAGTACTGGCAGGACTTTGTACATCAGGTTGAGCTGCTGGGCTTCGACCTTGTTACTGCCGCTGTTTTTGTATTGATTCCATTTGTAGTTGACAGCGGTATTGCTGCCAAGGCCTACGGTGATACCGGCATAGGGAGACGTTTTTTTGCTGCCGACGCTGTGTCCTTCATAAGTATTGCTGGTAGGGACGTTAAGCCCCAGATCAACAGCTACTTTGCCCGCGTTATAGTTTTTGAGCGGAGAAGCAGCGCAAACAGTGGTGATTCCTAAAGCCAGTGCTAAGCTTAAAATTAATGTCTTTTTCATTCCTTTATACCTTCCTTACTAAAACACTCAAGCGAGTCAGTTCTGGATTTTACCGTCAACGCCTTTGACGAACCAGTCCATACTCAAAAGTTCCTTATCGGTCAGAGTAGTGCCTGCAGGAACTTTCTCGGCACCGCTTTGATCATACAGCGGGCCGGTGAAAACTTTTTGTTTGCCGGCAATGATATCTGCTTTGGCAGCATCAGCCAGTTTTTTTGTTTCATCGCTGACTGCGGGTCCGTAGGGAGCGATGTCGACTACTTTATCTTTCATGGAACCCCAGTAAGCGCCGGATTTCCAGGTACCGTTGTTAACCTGTTTGATGGTTTCTTCATAATACGGTCCCCAGTTCCAGATCGCGGAGGTCAAGGATGCTTTAGGAGCATTGGCAGACATATCGACATTGTAGCCGATGCCATATTTGCCGCGTTCTTCAGCTGCCTGCTGCGGACCGGGGGTATTTTGATGCTGAGCGATGATATCGGCACCGGCATCGATCAGTGTGATAGCAGCCTGTTTTTCGGTAGCTGGATTATACCAGGTATTGGTCCAGAGGACTTTGACCTGTACGTCAGGGTTGACGCTTTGCGCGCCCAGGGTAAAGGCATTGATGCCGCGGATTACTTCCGGGATCGGGAACGCTGCTACATAACCAATAACGTTGGATTTTGTTTCTTTACCGGCAACGATACCTGTGACATAGCGGGCTTCGTACATACGGCCGAAGTAGTTGCCTACGTTGGGGGCTGTTTTGAAGCCGGAGCAGTGCAGGAAGGTAATGTCGGGGTATTTTTTCGCGACGTTGATCGTCGGGTCCATATAACCAAAGCTGGTAGTGAAAATAACTTTGTTGCCCTGGGAAGCTAGTTGTGTAATTACACGTTCGGAATCGGCACCTTCAGGAACTGATTCGATGTAACTTGCTTGAACGTTGGGCATGTTTTTCTCAACATACTGACGCCCCAGTTCATGTGCCATAGAGTAGCCGCCGTCTTTGGCGGAGCTGACATAAACGAAGGCAACTTTGGTTTTGTCGCCTGCAGCCTTAGGGTCAGCTTTCTTTTCACCGCCGCAGCCGGCAAGTAACGCGCCGCAGGCCAGCAGACTAACCAGAGCGATGGACAGGATTTTCTTCATGCAAATGACCTCCTTGATAAATTATTTCTAACTTTAATTGTAACAATGGCCGGGCAATAAAGCAATATTTTGTGAAATAAAACCGAAAAAGCTTGTCAAAAAGTGGCTTTAAGGTGATAATTATAATGTATGAGTATGTGTAATTGTAAAATTTGACAAGGCGGGTAATCATGAGCGATACCGAAAAGAGTGCTAGCAGTAATAATAAATTTTTAAAAGGTACACTGATTTTGACGGTTTCCAGTATCGTCGTCAAGGTCATCGGTTCGCTGAATTGGATCATTTTGTCGCGTGTACTGGGCGGCGAAGGGATCGGCCTTTACCAGATGGGGTTTCCGATCTATCTGATGGCAATAACATTGTCATCGGCAGGGATACCGGTCGCAATTTCGATTATTACGGCTGAAAAGCTGGCGCAGAAGGATTTTCTGGGAGCCAAACGTGTCTTTAATGTTTCTCTGCGGTTATTGTTCGTTACAGGCCTGGTTTTTGCATCGGCACTTTTTTTCGGCGCTCATTGGCTGATCGATAATCACTGGATCCGTGACAGCCGCGCTTATTACTCTATTATTGCTTTGGCTCCGGCCGTATTTTTTGTTACATTTTTAGCCAGTTTCCGCGGCTATCTGCAGGGCTGGCAGATCATGACGCCAACGGCGGCTTCCGAGATAGTAGAGCAGCTGATGCGTGTTGTGACGATGATCGTTTTTGCGAATATGTTTATGCCGCATGGTTTGGCTTATGCGGCTGGCGGCGCCAGTATGGGCGCCGGAGTCGGCGCCTTCTGCGCGCTTTTAGTTTTGATGTGGTTCTATGGACGGCTCAAGCAGAAGCTGAAAGCGGATCTGCAGCAGCAGAATCCACTGGCTACGAGAGAGTCGGCGCGGGCCATCATCAGCCGCCTGCTGCGGCTGGCGCTGCCTGTTTCCATGTCCAGCCTGATGCTGCCGGTTGTGGCGAACCTTGATCTTTTGATCGTGCCGCAGCGGTTGGAAGCAGCTGGTTTTCATATCAGTCAGGCGACAGAGTTTTTCGGTTATCTGACAGGTATGGCTGTGCCGTTGATCAATTTAGCGACTATCTTCACGGCGGCTATGACGATCAGCCTGGTACCGGCGATTTCTGAATCGCGGGCACTGAATGATGTTTTCGGCATCAGGGCCAAAACCAGGACGGCCTTCAGAGTCGCTTTGATCATTACCTGTCCCTGTTTTGTAGGTATGTATTTTCTGGCTGAAAAAATAGCGGCGCTGATTTATAATGCGCCTGGCGCTGCCGATGCTATCCAAACTATGAGCGTAGGTATCTTGCTGTTGGGTCTGCATCAGATCAGTACAGGAATTCTGCAGGGGCTGGGTCGGACTTCGATCCCGGTCATCAATATGATTTTAGCGGCTGCGGTCAAGGTGTTTTTAAGCTGGACGCTGACGGCGATACCGACTTTGGGTATCAAGGGTGCGGCAATGGCTACGGTAGTGGATTTTGGCCTGGCAGCAGTTTTAAATATGATTTTTATTTACAAATATACAGGTTTTGCTTTATCCTTCAGCGGTGTATTTAAGCCTGCTGTGTCAGCCGCAGCTATGGGAGCGGCTGTTTATGGCGTGATCACGTTAGCGGCTATTGCCGTGGCTGTGCCTGTTTACGGCGGCGTATTGCTGGCAGTGGGCGGTATGGGTAAGGATGATCTGGAAAGTCTGCCTTTTATTGGGCACAGGCTGCTGGCAGCAGGTCAGAAGTTAGGGTATTTTAGATAAGAGGTTAAAATATGGAAGAAAAAGATTTACAGAAACAGCAAGAATATACCTTTACAGTACCTCGGGCGGAAGGGCAGAAAGTTTACCATTTTGGCGCCCGGCGGTTTAAATTGCTGGCCGGCGCTGTATTGATATGTACTGTCTGTATGGTGGGCGCGCTTGGTTATATGGGTTATAATTTTTATCAGTTCCGTCAGGAACGGACTGATTTTTTAGAATATCAGGCTAAAAAAGGCGAGTTGGAAGCACAGCTGCAAAGCCTGCTGGCGGATAACGAAAAAATGCTGCGTGATATGTCTGAAATCACGACATTGGAAACTAAACTGCGCCGGGCATTGATTCGTGACACTGACAGTACTAAGCTGGGCAGTGATTTGAGCAGCGCGTCAGGCGAAACGGCAACGGCAGGCAATGCTCCTCGTTACTTGGGACAGGGAGGTCCTGCTGATTTGGGCGTGAAGGAAATGGCGGCAGTACTGACGGCTCAGAATAAAAATATGGCGCAGCAGATCGACGAGAAGAAAACTTCGATGAGTGAACTGCTTTCGGAGCTGGAAGGGCGCAATAATAAACGCTCGGTCTTTCCTGATCTGTGGCCGACCAAAGGTGGTACGATCAGCTCTCCCTACGGTGGACGTACGGGACCGATCGGTGGCGGTTACGACTGGCATCCCGGGGTTGACATTGCTGTTGAATTCGGTGAGCCGGTTTACGCCAGTGCGATGGGGACGGTAGAGGTTGCCGGTTGGAACGGCGGTTATGGACGCTATGTACGTATCGATCACGGCAACGGTTATGAAACTGCTTACGGGCATATGAGCGGGATTGCCGTTGCGCCCGGTCAAAGCGTGCGTAAGGGTGAGATTATCGGCTTTGTCGGCAGCAGCGGATATAGTACCGGCCCGCATGTGCATTTTGAGGTTTTTGTCGATGGGCAGAACGTTGACCCGATGTATATGCTGAAAATCGGCCAGCGGCTGAATAAATAGCAGTAAAGAAAGGCATTGTTTCCTTGGGGAAATAATGCCTTTTCTATGTTTAAGGACAGATAAAGCTTGCCTGAGAGCATAAAAATACTTTATGATAGAAAGAAAAGGACAGAACAGGCAGATGCAGTTGACCAGGATAAAAGGAGGCAGAGGCAATGGAATTGCGGATACTGAGGTATTTTCTGGCAGTGGCACGTGAGGAGAATATCACAAAAGCGGCTGAGCTGCTGCATATCACGCAGCCGACATTGAGCCGACAGCTGGCACAGTTAGAGGAAGATGTGGGAGTAACGCTGTTTTCGCGCGGCGCGCGTAAGGTGATGTTGACTGACGAAGGAATGCTGCTGCGCCGGCGGGCCGAGGAGATCGTTGATCTGGCAGATAAAACGGAAAAAGAACTGACAGAACGCGACGAGCTGATCAACGGCGTAGTATCGGTGGGCTGCGGCGAGTTGGCTTCCGTACAGGTCATTGCTGAATTGTTCCGGGCTTTTAAAGAAAAGTATCCTGCTGTAACTTACGAATTATATGCCGGTAATGCGGATTATACTAATGAACGTATCGAAAAAGGTCTGTCAGATATTGCTTTGTTTCTGGAACCTGTGGATATTGACAGGTATGATTTTATCCGTCTGGGGGTCAAAGAACGCTGGGCCGTGCTGCTGCCTGCCGAAGATCCGCTGGTGCAAAAGGGCTTTGTTACGGCGGCAGATCTGGTGGGGAAGGAGCTGCTTTTTCCCGCACGGCTGAAAGTGCAAAATGAGCTGGTCAGCTGGTTTGGTGATTATTTTCCGCAGGTCAGGGTTCCGTATACCTGCAATATGAGTACGAATGCTTCGATAATGGTACGGAACGGGCTGGGATATGCTTTTCATATTGAGGGTTCACGGCCTTTTTTGGACCGCTCACAGGTCTGTTCGCTGCCGCTGTATCCTGAACTTGCTGCTACTACAGTGCTGGCCTGGAAAAAACGACAGCCTTTCAGTGTAACGACGACGAAATTTATTGAGTTTGCCAAAAATTTTGTGAAAACATATAACAATAGGGAACAGTGAAGATAAAAGCAATAGCAGACAGTTGCAGCTGAATCAGAGGCTGTGGTCAGAAAGTGTAAGTGCAGATCACCAGAAGTGATTGCGCTTGCACTTTTTTTATTTGTACAGTCGTGGAAAATCAATGCCTAAAAGGCATTGATGAATATGAGAAATAGGTATTATACATATAAGAAAGAATAATTTATAATGAAAGTGATCCGGGAACACGTGTTATGGAAAAGTTTAAAGAGAGAATTTTTAGTGGGGCTGAGTAGCTATGGAAAAGATGCAGAAATGTACGCAGGAGAATTTACAGCAGATTCTGCAGTCGGCAGAACAGCGGCCGGAGCGGTTAAAAGCAGCTTTAAATATCATTGAGCACAGCGATAATACAGAGGAACAGAAAATCAAGCTGCTGAAAAATCTGCGCTTTTATCTGCTGGATGATATCCATTTTAAACAACAGCTGCTGGATAATGTAGATTACAGTATTTATCAGCTCAGGCATAATCACTGTGAGGAGGAGTAAAAATGACGATTCGGGAAATTGCCGCAAAAACCAATATGTCAACTGATACTTTAAGATATTATGAAAGGATCGGGCTGCTGCCTCCGGTGCCACGGAATGCGGCCGGGATCCGCAATTATGATGAGTATTTTGTAAATTTTATCAATTTTATCAAAAAGCTGAAAGCCAGCGGGATGTCACTGGAACATATCATTGATTATATTCGGCTGGCAGAAATGGGTGATGCTACGATACAGGAGCGTAAAAAGCTGCTGGCAGAGGCTCGTGAAACGCTGCTTGATAAAATCAACAGTTTGCAGCTGGTTGCGGAACTGGCAGATTATCAGCTGAGAAATTATGAGAATTTGTTACAGCCGGAAACATATGCTTTATTAAACAGGCATCCGGCTTCGAAAGCACTAGCAATCTGATCCAGAAGTTGATAAACAAATGATTTATTATGAGGAGGAAAATAATATGAAATTTTGGCAGAGATTCAACAAAAACACTTTTAGAGGAATAGCTGCGGCTCTGGTTGTGGCTGCTGCGGTCATGGGCGGTACAGATGCAGCTTTGGCAGCCGGTGAGCCTGTAACAGAGGAACAGACAAAGATCATCAGCGCGTCGCTGCTGCAGGCAGGTGGTACAGTATTTCCTATCGGTAATGATAATGCGGCTTATGCCAGATATTTTACCGGACAGAGCTTTCTTTTTCCCATGGCTAACGATACTGTAAGTGTGTCTAACGTGACTTTTGCTCCGTCCTGTATCAATAACTGGCATACTCACAGCGGTTCGTGTCAGGTCCTGGTCGGGGTATCAGGCCGTGGATATTATCAGATCTGGGGACAGGATCCGGTAGAAATGAAAGCCGGTGAAAGCGTGACGATCCCGGAAGGGACTAAACACTGGCATGGCGCTGCCGGCAACAGCTGGTTCCAGCATCTGTCGATTATGAGCAAGGGTGCAGGTACTACCTGGTTGGAGCCTGTTGACCAGAATGTTTACAGTCAGCTTAAATAAATATACGAAAATGAGTTAAGCATAGTACAGTAATAAAAAACTCAGACTTTCATAATTTATGGAAGTCTGAGTTTTTGCAGTTATATATAATTCAGCAGCGCAAAATAAACAGTGATCAGCCTAATTTACGTTCTACCATTTTAACGAGGACCGCAGTACCGCTGGGCAGAGCTTCTTTGTTCAGCTGCATATCCTGATGATGCAGGCCCGGAGCTGCAGCTGCGCCGACACCGAAGTAAGCAGCTTTGATATGGGGATATTTATTAACAAAGTAGTGGAAATCCTCACCGCCGGGGTTAACGAGTTCTTTCGCAAGTTTTTCTTCGCCTACTACCTCGACGATACATTCTGCAACTTCTGCAGTCAGTTCGTCATCGTATTCAGCAGCGGGGATCACACCGCCGGGAGTAGTGACTTCGGCAGTAGCCCCAAGAGCAGCGGCAGCATTGGTAACTGCACGGCGCAGTTTTTCCAGCAGTTCGGTCATAGCTTCGTTGGTTTGTGCGCGGGCATCGACGATCATTTCAACTTTATCAGGAATGATATTGGGGGCTACGCCGCCGCCTTTGATGCCGGTAACTTTACAGGACCAGGGGATGATAGGATTGATTTTAATAGCCGTAATCGCATTGATAGCGACAGCGGCTGCCTCGATTGCGTTGACACCCAGGTGCGGACGTGCGCCGTGACTGGATAAACCGTTGATAACGACGTTAACGAAGGTGCTGGAAGCATGGCGCACTGCTGGCGACATTTCGCCGTAGGCAATGTCCTGCACAGGACGGATGTGCAGACCAAGAGCGATATCGACGTCTTCAATTACGCCGGCATCAATAACTGCCAAAGCGCCTTTTAAGGTTTCTTCACCCTGTTGGAACAGGATGCGCAGGGTGCCGCGTTTAACCTTGCCTACCAGCTCGGAGGCAGCGGCTAAAAGCATGGCGGAATGGGCGTCGTGGCCGCAGGCATGAATATTTTTCTTTTCGCCGTCGATCAGAAAGGGCAGTGCGTCCATATCGGCACGCAGCATCATTACAGGTCCGGGCTCTGAGCCTTTGATTTCGCCGATAACGCCGGTGCCGCCGATGTTACGGGTAACTTTGTAGCCCATTGCTTCTAATTTATCTGCCAGATAGGCAGAGGTTTTAAACTCTTCAAAACCAAGTTCAGGAATTTGATGTAAGTCGTCATAAATATTACGCGGATCTAATTTGTTCATAATGCATCGTTCCTTTGTTTTCAAAAATTAAAGCGGGCTTTAAAAACGCTTTAAAATAATTATAGCATCAACATGCCTAAGAAGCAAAAAAGGCACAGCAAAAGCTGTGCCTTTAAATATAAAGATTTATTTACCGAGGATGATTGAAGTCAGAGTGATGGGATCGACATATTTGCCGTCTTTATAGACGCGCATGTTACCGCTGGCGATTTCGTCGATCAGAATTACTTCGTCGTTGTTGTAACCAAATTCAAATTTGATATCGTATAGATCCAGACCCATTTTTGCCAGGTCTGCAGCAACGATTTTAGTGATTTTAAGGGTTTGTTCCTTCATACTGTTGAACATTTCCTGGCTCATGATGCCGAGAGCCGCCAAACCTTCAGAAGTGATCAGAGGATCGCCTTTAGCGTCGTCTTTTAAAGTAGCTTCAACGTAGCCGCCTTCGAGAACAGTGCCGTCAGCAATGTAGTCACCGTAACGACGGATGAAGCTGCCGGTTGCTTTCAAGCGGCAGATGACTTCAAGGCCTTTACCGAATACTTTAGCAGGCAGGACTTCCATAGTGGCGTTATCGATATCTGCGCTGACATAGTGGGTTTTTACACCTTCTTTTTTGAGGATCTCGAAAAAGTGGATCGAAGTCTCAAGATTTGCTTTGCCGATACCTTCGATAGTCAGCCCGACGGTATTCTCACCGGGATCAAAAACACCGTCTTTGCCGGTGCAGTCATCTTTGAATTTTAAGAGTACATTGCCGTTTTCCAGGGAATATACTGTTTTAGTTTTGCCTTCGTAAATTTTCTCCATTGGTAACAACCCTTTCACTTTTTAAAGTATTGGAACTGTTCTAATATTATATAATATTTGTCCTTGCAGTTGCAATAGAAGAAAATGTGAATTTTCTTTAATTTGACAGGCAATAGCTAATGTGATATTTTGAAGTCAAAGAAAACAGACAGGCGGTGGCAATAATGATCAATATTTCGATACCTGCGATCTGGATCGCATTTTTTGGAGCCTTGTTTGGGGCGATGCTGGGTGTGGCTTTGTCCTTCTGGATCATTAAGAGAGAGGTACAGCGGGAAGTAAGACGGATCGAAAACGAATATAAATTTCTTTTGGTACAGGGGCTGGTCGGCGGTGTGATGAAATACTTTTTTAAAGACGAAGAAACAACGGTCTGTAAAGAAGATGCAAAGCAATCGGCAGAACAGTGATTATAATAAAACAGACCTCGGACATAAATATGCCGAGGTCTGTTTTATTATGGGAAGGGCTTAACAGATTTATGAATTTTAACAAAATAAATGCTTGTAATATTGATAATATGGAATAAATTAATTAATAAATTCAAATAGGAGATAGCACACAGTTGAAATTAACAAAAATGTTTTGTATGATGTATTTAAGCAGTAATACAAAATAATTTAAGGAAGTGAATCGAATGAAATTGAAAAATGTTTTTTCATTACTGGCAGCTTTAGTAGTTTTATGTGTAGGTGCTATGGCTGTGGCGGCTCCTGCTCCCAGTCAGCTTGGGCAAAGCAGGGCGGCGATCGAAGTTGCTAAAGCAGAAATTCCGGCAAACTGTAATCTGATTGGTTATACAACTAAAGGTGATGAAAGCCGTATTACTTTTCAAGATCCTGACACTTTGGAATATTATTATGTGAAGGTTGCAACGGCTACTTCCAAAATCAAAGAGATAGAAGTCAAGGGTGCAACATTTGTCAAAGGCAGCACTATTATCAACAAAACTCCGGCAGATATCGAGCGCTTTGTTATGGCTGAATACCCGGATGCCCGCAATATTGTTGTAACTATGGACAAAGAAGGCAATAATTCCTACTATGAAGCCGAATTTACTACCCTTAAATTTAAGGGGGAATTAAAGTTTAATCCTGCCACCGGCGTTATTTTTGAGCGTGAGCTGGATTATTATTGAGGATTCAGGTATCATGGAATAAAAACAGGCCCTGCATGCAGGGCCTGTTTTTTTAGTGTTAACCGTTCAGCAATAAGTGCGCCAAAGATAGCTGAGCGGCATTACGATAAATAAAGCCGGCAGCGTATTGGCGACACGGAAGTCTTTCAATTCACAGATACGAAAGCCGGTAATAATAGCTAAAATGCCACCGCAGGCCATAAAATCACCAATCATCAGAGAATCTGTAAGCGGCATGATGAAGCCGGCACTCCAAAAGAGGATGCTGAAAAAAAGAAACTGGGGGATTGCGATACAGGCGATCATAGGACCCATATGAGCAGAAAAAGCAAATGCTGCAAAAATGTCCATAACAGATTTTGTTAAAAGAACAGTGCTGTCGCCATTTACGCCTTCACCAATCGCGCCGAGAATTCCTGTACTGCCGGTACAGAACAGCATCAGCAGGCCAACGAAACGGCTGATATAAGCATCATTATCTGCTGCCGCAGTATTGGTGAGACGTTCGATAAGTGTTTTAAGCCTAAGCGAAGCGAAATTGATCTGGTCTTCGATTCGAAGTGCTTCGCCGATGATAGTACCCAAGATCAGAGCTAATGTAACTGCCGGCATAGATTTTATATTTTGCAGCAGAATGATGCCGATGATGATGGAGCAGTAACCGAATAACCCATAAAGCGATTCACGCATTTTGACTGGCAGCAGTCTTCCGAAAAAACTGCCGAGCAGGCCGCCGATAAGTACGCAGGCAGAGTTTACAATAATTCCTATAGACATTTTTTTACCTCCTTGCAAAAAATCGCATCATTATAACATTTCGTTTGCAACAATGCAAATCGTAGTTAAGGTAAATAAAAAAGCCGCAGAACTAAGTTCTGCGGCAAAATATTTTATGGAGCGGGAGACGAGATTCGAACTCGCGACACGCGGCTTGGGAAGCCGCTGCTCTACCACTGAGCTACACCCGCATGATTACTAAAATATTATAGCACAACCCCAGAACCATTGCAACTGTGAAGGTTCTGGGGTTGTTTTAATAAAGCTGATTATTGACATAGTTATATTAAAAGCAACTTTGTCATCATTTATCAAAGTCATAGCTGACATCTTTAATAGTTTTGGAAACGGTGACCCTGTTTAAACCTGATAATAAAGCAATCTGTTCGTGTGTCAGATAAAAATTGCCTAAGTTGTGGTGCGCCAGTTTTAACGAATATTCAATACGTTCTTTACTGGTATCAAAAACGAGATTGGTCAAATGATTGATGATACGGTAAAAACGGGAAGATAAATGATGGATAATGATTATGTTGAGAGACAAATGTTTTTGGATTAAAGTATCAAAAATAGTTTTTGAAACCAGACAGCCTGAAACATCTGTCAATGGCAGGATTAAAATATGATCTTGAGGAGATTCTGCGTTAAAGTTTAAAATTCCTAACAAATCGCCGGGCCTTAAAATATCAACACCAATTTGTTTACCTTGATTATTTTGACGAATTGTCATGAAACTGCCTGATTCGATGATAAGAATCTGTTTATTATTAAAATAAAAGAGTTGTTCTTCTTTGGCATTTAAATTAAACCATATTCTGTTTTTGAATATTTCCTCTCTGACTTCGGTAGAAAGCTTTGTACAAAACTTATTGGTACAATTTTGACAGGTAGATTGGAATTTTTTCATAAGAATCGCCTCCTTTCTGTCCTTATATTAACTATAACATTGAGAAAAATATAATTCTATATGTTTTGGAGCAGATAATAAATTTGTAGCATAGGCTACAAACAGTATGTAATGTTAATGACAGAATTTTTATAAACAATTGATTATACTGAAATCAGAAAGGAGGACAGTTAATATAAGCAAAATGGAAGGAGGTTCTTTATATGGATAATGAGTTTTTGCAAACTATAGTAGCATTACTACCATTTGTTATTTTACTGCTGGGCTTTTTAGTTTTTAAGATGAATGCTTTACGTTTGAGCCTTTATGTATGGCTTTTGGAAATCTTTGCAGTTGTTGTATTTTTTCATATGCCAGTACAAAAAACGTTGACCGCGTCTGTATGGGGGAATATAACCATTTGGAATGGATTTCTTGTTTTGTGGACGGGACAGATTTTTGGACAATGTTTTAGAAGTACAGGTGCTTTGAATATGCTGTTGAATACCTTAGATCAGGTTTTGCCAAGTAAAACGGGAAAAGCTGTGACATTATGTTCAGTAGTAGGAGGTTATTTAGGAGCCTTCAATGGGTTTGCCACTTACCCTGTTACTATACCAGGACTGGTCAGACAGGGTATTGACGGTTTTCGTGCGGCTGTTGGCTATTTGGTTTATTTTTCCTGGAGTATAGCGTTCGTAAGTTTGTTTATTGCTGCTACAATTGCCAGCAGCGTTACAAAATTACCTATTGAAGGAATCGTCCAGACTATGGGTTTATTGACACTGCCGATGATAATTGTTTCTGTAGTAGGTTTTTTTAAGATTCTTGATTTTGATTTAAAAAACAGTGATAACCGCAATATAGCCTGTTTAACTATAGCAGCAAATATGTCTGCTGTTATTCTGTTTACTCAGATATTTCCTCGATTATATATTTTGACTTTGATTGCTGCGGCAACATTAAGTTTTTTATTTTTATGGCTGTACAGTAAAAAAGGTGCGACTTACAGCAATACTTCCAATGATAAGGAGATTATTTCTAAAAAGTTAGCGTTTAAAGCTTTCTTACCATTGATCGTTGGTTCTATTATCGTAATAATATTTTCTTATCCGTTGAAAGCTATTATGGCTAAAACTGCATTTAAATTGTCGTTATGGGGATATGCACCTGTCAGTATTAATTTGATCAATACTCCTGGTACATATATTTTGATTACGGCTTTACTGTGTTATGTTTTTGCGATAAAGAAAACCAGTACCTTTACAGCAGATTTTATTATTGCTTCTAAAAGAGGACTGCCCTCGTTGATCACCTTATTTTTAGGAGGGGCAATGGTAAATCTTATGCTGGATACAGGACAGATTACATTACTTGCACGCCATATGACGCAATGGGGCAGTTCGGTTTATGGTCTGTTGTTGTCTGGATTGGGCTTTTTGGCAGGGATGGCTTTTGGACAGGGCATACCGGCTTGTGCGATGTTTTCGAAAATGCAGATGGCATCTTCTGAAATGTTGCATGTGAATGCTTCTGTTTTAGTCGGACTGGCTGCGATGGTTACGATGGGGCCGGCAAATCCGTTGAAGCCATCATTGCTGCAATTTACGTCTTCTTTAGCGAATATTACCAATAGAGATAGCGATATGTTTAATCTGGCTTTTAAATGGCAATTAATACAGTTGTTTATTATTTGTGTAATGTCCCTGTTTATTATTTGATGATTGAAAGGAGTTGAGTTTATAATGGCATTTTATGATTTAAGAGATTTTTTGGAGAGCTGCCGCAAGGAAAATGATTTGATTGAGGTAGATCGGTATGTTGACGTTAATTTAGAAATGGGCAAGGCCTTGAAAAAAAGCTATGCAAATAATGGACCGGTAATTATTTTCAGGAATAACGGTACTGATTATCCAGCAGTAGGAGGAGTTTTTGGTAATAGAAAAAAAGCATTGAGAGCTTTGAATGCACAAAATAATACGGTACTTCCCTGGTTTGCAGAAACAATTGACAGACCAATAGCACCTGTTATGGTAAAAAGTGCTCCGTGTCAGGAGATTATTATTGAAGGTGAAGATGTTGATCTTGGAAAATTTCCTATTCCGAAATTTTCTGAGTTGGATGGAGGGCCATATTTAACTGCTGGTATCAGTATTTCCAAAGATCCTGAAACTGGAATTGCTGATCTTGGACATTACAGGTTTCAAGCTATAGGTAAAGATTATTTTGGCTTTATGGCGCAGCCGTTTCACAGACTTGGGAAAAACTGTAATAAAGCAAAAGCTTTAGGTATGAAAAAATTTGAGATGGCATTGGTTGTTGGGACTGATCCTGTCCTTGCATATACCTGTCAGGTCCAGAATGTCCCTGATACTACGGATGATTGGAGTTTAGCTGGGGCCCTCCGGGGACAACCGGTAGAACTGGTAAAATGCAGGACTATTGACGTTGAGGTTCCTGCTACAGCAGAATTTGTTTTTGAATTGGAGATTGATTTTGAAACTGAGGTCAGTGAGGGTCCTTTGGGTGAATATACTGGATATATGACGCCTGCCAGCGAAAGACCTATCGCAAGGGTAAAAGCTATAACTCATCGTAAAGATCCCTATTTTCAGGTGCTTCTTACAGGAAAGCCTGTTACGGAAAACCATATTTTAAAAAACATTCCTTTAGAAGCATCGTTCTATAATGCGATGAAAAAACAATTCCCTACTATTACTGATGTGGCGGTAACTCCATCTGGTGGAGTTCAGTTGTATGCTGTAATCGCAATGAAGCAAAGATATGCCAATGAGGCTCGGCACGTAATTTTATCAGCAATGTCCAGTAATGTAAGACCTAAATGGATTGTGGTTGTTGATCCTGACATTAATGTTCATGATTCTGCTGAAGTAGAATGGGCTTTGTCATTTCGCGTAGACCCTGGAAGAGATGTTATTTTGGTAAATAACGTTCCTTCTGCACCATTAGATCCTTCTTCACACGGCGATAGTTTACAGGAAAAAACGAACTCTACCATTGGTATAGATGCGACAATGCCTTTTGGTAAATTATATGCTACTGTTGCCGAAGTTGCCGGATGGGAAGATTATTCTTTTCCTGAAATAAGTAGTGAAAGATAATTGACGCTAAAAACAGGTCGGCAGCAATTTCTACTGCTGACCTGTTCTGTTTAGAAAGAAGGTGCTGTATGAAGTGGAATAATTTATCTCTGCACAAAATAAAATGGATATGTTCATTTATCGTTGTTTTGTTGCCATTTTTCTGCTCTATCAGCAATATTTTTCAGAAATATTTAGCCGTGACTTTATGGGCGATTATGATGTGGATGTTTGAATTGCTGCCAGAGGAAATTGTTGCAATAATGCTCCCGGGCCTATATATACTGTTTGATATAACAAATTATGCAACTGCATTTTCTGCATGGACAACCAGTACTCCCTGGATAACTTTGGGAGGTTTGATGATAGGTGGGATGATTGTAAAATCTGGCTTGGTATTACGCATAGCTTATAAGTCACTGCTTTTGACCAAAGGAAGTTTAAAAGGGATTGTTTGGGGGATAGTACTTACATGCACGATTTTTACGCCATTAATACCTTCTATTATGGCTAAGGTTGCTTTATTGGTACCAGTTGTTATAGGTATTTGCAAGGTGTTGAAGGTTGAGGCAAAAAGTGCGACAGCATCAGCTTTGATGCTGGTAGTGTTTTTCGCTTTATGGTCTCCTAAAATGGCGTTTATGACAGCATCTACTGACAGTATACTGACGGCGGGGATTTTAGAGCAATACCTGGGGGTGAAAATAACATGGTTAGCTTGGGCTAAGGATATGTTCATTCCTGGGATATTATGGATGCTGGTATCAATACCTTTAA
>OHEE01000585.1_pt1 | contig 16978 bp, 13 predicted proteins | sample 1567191 | NCBI WGS metagenome assembly OHEE01 (sample SAMEA3879562, study PRJEB24766) | human gut metagenome | biome: human-associated habitat; feature: feces | place: USA | collected 1985/1987
TTTGCTGGAAAACCGCAGTTTATGCGTAATATATTGACGCAAAGAGGCGGATGGGGTATGCTGAGAGCAGATGCTTTCTATTGCATTAAAATATCTTAAGGAGAGTTATTATGAAAAAGAAAACAGGAAAATTTCTGAAATCGCTTATCGTTATGCTCGGTGCCGCGATTATTTCGGTCGTAATGTGCGGTTGTTCTTCCGCTACAACAGAAGAAAAATTAGTCGGAGCGTGGAAAAAAGAAAACTCCAGCGAAACTTTTCTTACCATATACGATGACGGTACTTATGAGCAGGCACACGCATATGGTACGGGTCGTTGGACAATCGTAAACGGAAATGTACTTAAGCTGACTGATTTTTACGGTTCATCTGACACCTATGAGTTAGCCGAAGTTTCAAACGACACTATAGTATTGAAGAACGGAAGAAAATGGCTTAAGATTGGTAACATCTGATTTCAGCAAAAAGAATTACAGCAGTACACACGGATGAGAAAGCGGTACTGCTGTAATTTTTATATGGAAATTTCGATGTAAGCAAATATAATTTTGTCAAATCTGAAAACACAAACTGCAATTTTTGCTGGAAAACCGCAGTTTATGCGTAATATATTGACGCAAAGAGGCGGATGGGATATGCTGAGAGCAGAAATTATTTTTCGGGAGGAAAAACAGGTATGTGCGTTTTGTTTGGTATTATAGGAGCTGTAATCGGTGGTTTTCTTGCGAGATTTGTCATGGTTATCATTATGGGTATTCTGCAATTTGTAAACGATTGGAATGTTGATATGTGTAATCTTGTAGTCAACATCGGAACCGTTGTCGGTGCAATAATCGGCGGTCTTATCGGATTTGGTATAGGATATGAAAAGGATCAGGAAACAGCCGAAAAAAACAGGAGGTTACAAGTAGAAAGAAATCAGATATATCAATTAAAGCAACAATACAGACAGACAAATGACCCTCGAGTACAACAGGCAATTAATTCGGAAATCAACAGCGCACAGTGCAGAATGATATCTATCAAGTCGGAATATGACCATAGTGACAGTTCTTGGGACAGCCCAAGCAGTTCATCTTCGAGCAGTTCATACGAACCTATTGAATTCCGATATAAAGATATATACGACGAATCTTACAATAAAGTCGGATATTATGACACTCAAAAAAATGAGGCGTACACGCTCGGCGGTGTCGTAACACACAGATACGATGAATCAACAGGTGAAATACAAGACGGCAACTATCGGAAAATAGGCAGTTACGACAGCAGAACCGGAACACTATATAATAACGGAAATGTCCGTGTAGGAGATTATGATGAAAACACGGGAACAATTTACAGCGAAAATTATCTGCGCAAAGGAAATATAGAATAAAAAATTACAGCAGTACACACGGGGGAGGAGGTACTGCTGTAATTTTATATGGGAATTTCGATGTAAGCTGTTATTTTGACAGGTCGGTTTTTCTTACTGCGTCACGGACCTTAAGGACGAATGTCGGAGAAACCGAAAGCTCGTCAATGCCCATGCGTAAGAATGTTTCTGTAAGGGTGGTATCTGCCGCAAGCTCGCCGCAGATTCCTATCCACGCACCGTTCTTATAGGCGTTTTGTGCGCTCATTTCGATAAGGCGGAGGATAGCCTCGTGGTGAGTATCGACAAATTCCTCCGCATCGGGATTCTGTCGGTCACAGGCAAGCGTGTACTGTGTGAGATCGTTTGTGCCTACGCTGAAGAAGTCTACCATAGGGGCTAAGCGGTCGCTGATTATCGCCGCCGCAGGAGTTTCTATCATAATACCTATCTCGGTCTTGTCGGAATACTCGATGCCCTCAGACTTAAGCTCCGCTTTTACTTCCTCGCAGATCGCCTTTATACGCTCGACCTCGCTCACCGATGTTATCATAGGGAACATTATGCCGAGATTGCCGTAAACGGACGCTCTGAACAAGGCTCTGAGCTGTGTTCTGAATATCTCCGGGCGGGTAAGGCAGATGCGGATGGCACGAAGTCCGAGTGCGGGGTTTTCTTCCTTTTTCAGTCCGAAATAGTCCACCTGCTTATCTGCGCCTATGTCAAGCGTTCTTATTATTACTTTCTTTCCTGCCATACTTTCAAGCACACGCTTATAAGCGTGGAACTGCTGTTCTTCTGTCGGGAAATCGGAATTTTCAAGGTACAGAAATTCGCTTCTGAAAAGTCCTATTCCGCCGGCATCGTTCAGCAATACAGCACCTATGTTGTCAATGCCGCTGATATTTGCGAACACGTTTATCTTAGTGCCGTCAAGGGTTATATTCTCCTTGCCCTTAAGCTCCTGCAGGAGCTTTTTCTGCTCCTCGTCACGCTTTTGCTTATCGGTATAGGCTTTTAAGGTCTGCTCATCGGGAAAAACTATAATCTCGCCGGTAAAGCCGTCTACTATGGCTGTATCGCCCTCGTTTATCTCGGCAAGAAAGCTGTCGCCCACTCCGATAACGGCAGGGATATTCATATTTCTTGCGAGAATTGCCGTATGGGAATTTGACGAGCCGTGAGCGGTAACGAACGCAAGCACCTTGTCCTTGTCAAGCGAAACGGTTTCGCTCGGTGCAAGATCGTCCGCACAGACAATCGACTTCTCATCGGCTGTGGTGCTGTCGGTATTTGCACCTGTCAGGTTTGCGATAATGCGGTTGGAAATATCCCTTACATCTGCGGCTCTTGCCTGCATATAGGCATCGTCCATAGACGAGAACATTCCTGCAAAGTTATCCGATGTAAGCGCTACCGCATATTCGGCATTTACCGACTGGGTATCTATTATGTTTTCGATAGACTCGTTGTAATCGTCATCGTCAAGCATCATCAGATGGATCTCGAATATCTGTGCGTGAGTTTCTCCGACCTCTCTGAGTGCTTTTTCGTGAATTTCGGTAAGCTGTTTTGCGGCAAGCTCCTTTGCCGCTTTTACTCTCTGCTTTTCCTTTTCGGTATCTTCAACGTGTATGCGTGTTACTGCCGCATCGCACTTTTTGAACACGGATATTTTTCCTATTGCCACTGCGCCGTATACGCCTTTGCCGAGATATTTCTTCATTATTGCTCCCCCTTTTTATCGGATAACGGTTTTACCGCACCGCCTGACAGTGCGGTAAAAGCCGATAGTCTTTCTTATTCGCCGAAGCCGCTTTCGAAAAGCTCTACAGCCTTGTCAAGTGCCGCCTGCTCGTTATCGCCGTCTGCGGTGATCTCAACGATTGAGCCTTTCTTGAGGCCTGCCGCCATTATCTGCATTACGGCTGTTGCCTTTGCCGTCTTATCGCCGCTTGCGATAGTTATCGTGCAACCGGGGAATTTCTTCATTTCTGCGGCAAGCTGTCCTGCGGGTCTCATATGAAGTCCCTGCTCGTTTACTACTGTTACTGTCTTTGTTACCATCGTGATACGCTCCTTTTTATTTACTTAACGTTTTTTGTTTCGGGTTCTTTTACCGTTTTCTTCTTTTTAAGCAGTGCCAGCAGTAACATTGATACTACAGCGCCCACTGCAAGAGATACAAGGTACATAGGCCAGTTGCCTACAACGGCAAATACGAAGATGCCGCCGTGCGGTGCCATAAGCGTGCAGTTGAATGCCATTGAAAGACCGCCTGCAACGCCTGCGCCGACCATACAAGCCGGAATAACTCTGATCGGGTCTGCCGCCGCATAAGGAATTGCGCCCTCTGTGATGAAGCTAAGTCCCATAATATAGTTTACAGGGCCGTTCTTACGTTCTTCTTCTGTCCATCTGCTCTTGAAGAAGGTTGTTGAAAGTGCTATTGCAATAGGAGGAACCATACCGCCTATCATAACTGCCGCCATTATATCGTAGCCGCCTGTTGCTATTGCCGCAGTACCGAATACATAAGCCGCCTTATTGAACGGTCCGCCCATATCTATAGACATCATTGCGCCGAGTATAACACCGAGGAATATCTTGCTCTCTGCGCCCATGTGGTTCAGGAAATCGGCTATCGCAGTGTTGATGATGCCCATAAAGGGATTTATCGCACACATTACTACAGCTATGATGCCAAGACCTGCGAGGGGGTAAATGAGAACGGGCTTGATACCGTTAAGGGCTTTTGGCATCTTGTCGCAGAGCTTTTCAAGTCCGAGCATAATAAATCCGCCGACAAAGCCTGCAAAGAGTGCGCCGAGGAAGCCTGAGGGAACATCGCCGCCTATCTTGACGAAGGTCGAGCCTGTAGTTGCAAGATAGCCGCCGACAAGTCCTACAAGGAAGCCGGGTCTGTCTGCTATACTCTTACCGATATAGCCTGCAAGTACGGGTATCATAAAGTTGAAAGCGTAACCGCCTATTGTCTTGAAGAATGCCGCTACGGGTGTTACAGTACCGAAATTGTCGCCCGGCTGTACGCCCATCAGCGTATCTATAAGGAATGCAAGCGCTATGAAGATACCGCCTGCAACGGTGAACGGGAGCATATTCGATACGCCGTTCATCAGATGCTTATATATCTTTCTGCCGAAGCTCTCGTTTGCCAAAGATGAAGATGAGCTTGCCGCTCCGCCCTCGTGATGAAAAATAGGAGCGTCGCCCTTTTCTATTCTTCCGATAAGCTCCTCGGGAATCTTTATACCGTCGGAAACCTTTGTTGAAAGCACCTTTTTACCGTTAAAGCGAGCCATCTCTACCGACTTGTCAGCCGCTACGATGATACCGTCGCACTCTGCTATTTCCTTATCGGTAAGAACGTTTTTTGCTCCGCCTGAGCCGTTTGTTTCGACCTTGATAGAAATACCAAGCTTCTTGCCTGCTTTTTCGAGTGCCTCTGCTGCCATATAGGTATGTGCGATACCCGTAGGACAGGCGGTAACTGCAAGCACCTTTATCCTGTCGGCGTTTTCAGGTGCTTCCTTAGCTGAAGGTTCATCGGGATACTTTGCCTTTTCGGCGGTGTCGATTACCGATAAGAACTCGTCTGTATCCTTTGCCGAAAGAATCTTTGCTCTGAAATCCTCGTCCATAAGCAGAGTCATAAGACGTGAAAGCACCTCAAGATGAACGTCTGCCTCAGTATCGGGTGCGGCTATCATAAACAGCACGTCTGACGGCTCATCGTCAAGCGCTTCGTAATCAACGCCGCCCGGAACGGTCATAGCCGCAAGCGAGGGGGCTTTTACCGCACTGCTCTTTGCGTGGGGGATCGCTATGCCCTCTCCTACCGCTGTCGAGCCTTTTTCCTCACGGGCTAAAATGCCCTGCTTATATATCTCTCTGTCGGATATGTTGCCGCTCTTCATCTGAAGATCGACCAGCATATCTATAGCCTCTGTCTTGCTTTTCGGTGCACCGTTTAAAAGAATGCTGTCCTTATTCAATAAGTCAACTATTCTCATTTCCTTTTCCTCCTTTTTCGGTTTAAGCTAACTGCTCCATAAGCTCGTCTATTGTTTTCTTTTCTGCAAGTCCGTCGGAAAATGCCGTTGCTCCGCCGGACGCTGTACCAAGTTTAAGTGCGTATTCATAGTCGCCGTTTTCACAACCTGCGATAAAGCCTGCCACCATTGAATCGCCTGCACCTACGGAATTTCTTACCTTGCCCTTGCATACTCCGCAGATATGAGTCTTGCCGTGTTCGTCAAGAAGTATCGCTCCGTCGCCTGCCATAGAAATAAGGACATTTACAGCGCCTTTTTCTCTGAGCTTTCCTGCGTACTTTATTATATCCTCGTTTGTCTTAAGCTCTACTCCGAACATTTCGCCAAGCTCGAAATTGTTGGGCTTTATGAGGAACGGCTTGTACTTGAGAACGTTCAGCAACAGCTCCTTTGTGGCATCTACCACAAATCTTATCCCTCTGTCGCTAAGACGTGCCATAATACGCTCGTAAATGTCTGAGGGAAGCGATGAGGGGATACTGCCTGCAAGCACCAGCGTGTCGCCCGCCTTCAAGGAATCCAGCTTTGTGAAAAGCAGGTCTATGGCTTCCGCTGTTATCTCGGGGCCTTGTCCGTTAAGCTCGGTTTCCTCGTCCGACTTTATCTTGACGTTTATTCTCGAAAAACCTTTTTCAAGATGAACAAAGTCGGCATCTATGCCCTTTTCGGTGATACCCTTTTCAATTGCCTCGCCTGTGAAGCCTGCAACGAAACCGAGTGCCTTTGACTTTACGCCAAGCTCGGATAATACCAGCGAAACGTTTATGCCCTTTCCGCCGAAGTATATCTCCTCGCTTTCCGAGCGGTTTACCGCTCCTGCCGTAAGTGCTTTTGTACGCACGATATAATCAACCGCCGGATTGAATGTTACCGTATATATCATTGTCCTACCTCCGTAATGTCCGCCGCATCTTTATACTTTCTGTTGGGAATCATATCTGTGATTATGACAGCCTTTCCGAGTCCTGCGAATGTCGCTGAGCTTACCTCGTCAAACTTTGAATGGTCGGCTAAAACGAAAACCTCTCGGCTGCTCTCGATAGCGGCGGCTTTTACCTTTGCCTCGTTCACGTCGGGGGTCGTAAAGCCAGCTGTCAGCGATATGCCGTTTGTACCCATAAAGCACTTTGTGAAATTGTAGTTTTTCAATGTGAGTACGCACTCGGCTCCCACAATCGCCTCTGTGCTTGCTTTTATCTCGCCGCCTGTGATAAAGACCTTGTAGCCCTTTACCGCCAGCTTCTTTGCGTGGATAAAGCCGTTTGTGACGAATGTAACATCTCTGACGGTAAGATGATCTATCATCTTCTCCGTTGTCGTGCCTGCGTCAAGAAAAACAAAGTCACCTTTTTCAATCAGCTTTGCGGCATATCCTGCGATTGAATTTTTTTCTTCGGTGCAGATTGCGGATTTTTCCTCGACGTTTTTCTCTACCGACGAGAAGCTGTCGTTCTTTGACATTGCGCCGCCTCGTACCTTGATTATTTTGCCCTCATTTGCAAGAATAATCAAATCACGTTTTACGGTTGACGCAGAAACGTTAAGAATCTCCGAAAGCTCTGCGATAGTTACGCTTGCACGCTCGTTCACCGCTTTGATTATCATTGAATGTCGTTCTTCTGTCAGCATATTAAGACCTCTTTAAAAATATCATGATATTAGTTTTTGAGCTGTTTTAAGCTCTTTTGGACTTTACTCTCTGTCCTTGAGCTTATAATAACACGTTAAAAGTTCAAAATCAAGCACTTTCGTTCAAATTTATTCAAAAATGCGTGATTTTTGTTGTATTCGACAACATATAGCAAGAGTTTTTGTGCAGTTTGAATAAATATGAGCGGTTTTGATGTGTTTTGGGTCATAACAGGTCAGAATCAGTAAATTAAGTTCAAAGGTTGTTGATGGCTTTCTGATTTATAAAATCTGCTGCTTTTAAAACTTTAATGCTGATATTCATACGAACTTTATAAAAACAGGGCTTTTTTGTGAAGTTTGAACGTTTTTCGGTGTGTAATTTGCAAAAATCGTTGATTTTTGTGAATAAGTGTGTTACAATCGTACTATAATAACAAAGGAGGTAGCTTTATGAAAAAAATGCCGCTTAAAAAACTATTTCATATTGATAGGGAAGCATATAAATCTGAATATGAAAAACGCTTTAATGACGATGATACTGTTCATCTTGATATAGAAATTTCGGGCAATGCCGCTTTCTTATGTCAGACGAAAGAAATGTTCGGCAGTATTATTTCCATTGAGCGTACCAATACCAAAATTGTCAAAATGTGCTCGGTATTACCTGAGAGAGCTCTTATACAATATCGTACACGTTGTCTTACAGATGAAATCGTGCTTACAAACAACATAGAGGGCGTACACAGCACACGAAAAGAAATAAATGAAATACTGTCCGATCTTTCAACGAAAGACAGAAAAAAACGTTTTGTCGGACTTGTCAATAAATATGTAACGTTGTCACAGAATGAGGAAATACCTCTGCAATCCAGCCGGGACATAAGAAAAATATATGACGATATTTTTTACGATGAGATAAATGCAACAGACCCTTCAAATCTTCCTGACGGCACGATTTTCAGAAAAAACAATGTAAATGTATATTCGCCTACACAAAAGGTTATCCATACCGGTGTTCATCCGGAATCGGAAATAATATCTGTAATGGATAAATCGTTGGATTTTCTTGCAAATGCCGACTGTGATATTTTAATAAGGATAGCTGTTTTTCACTATCTGTTCGGATATATTCATCCGTTTTATGACGGCAACGGCAGAACAGACCGTTTTATCAGCAGTTACCTTCTGTCAAAAGAGCTTAACAGTCTTATCGGATACCACATTTCTTATACGATAAAAGAAAATATCAATAAGTACTATGACGCTTTTGATACCTGCAATCACCCTCTGAACAAGGGCGACCTGACACCTTTTGTGGAAATGTTTGTGAACCTTGTAGACATTTCTATGAAGCAATTATACGATGAAATTAAAGACAATCTTGATAAATTCAATTTTTATCGCAATTTATGTCCTAAGTTGCCAAATGCAAATCATAAAGATATAGAAAGGCTTTATTATGTGTTGATACAGGCGGCACTGTTTTCGGAAAACGGTATATCTCAAAAAGAGCTTGAAAGCCTTTTTAATGTGTCTTACTCTTCGGTGCGAAACAAGCTGAGCAGTATACCGGCTGATTTGCTCATCAAAAACACAAGGGAAAGACACGCATATTATATGCTTGACCTTGATAAAGTTGACATTATGTTTTCGAAATAAGAACATCGGCAGACCTTGAGAACAGTTTGCCGATGATTTTATTTACTTTATTTGCGGTTGTTGAAATCTTCCTCTATTTCCTCGCTCCAGTTATCATCTATACTGCCCTTACTGCGCATTGCGGTGAGCGGAGCGGAAATTGCGTCATAGAGTACCTTTGTGCCTTTCTTATCTGCGTGATAATTAACGGCTCTTGATTGTTCTATGCCGAAGGATTCGGCTGTTACTATTGCGTCTATATTTGCTCCGATAAAGAGAAATTCCCAGCCGTATTTTGTTTTCTGACGCTCTATCATACGTTTTATATCGCTCTTGCTGTAACGACGGCTTGCGTTTTCCAGACCGTCGGTTGTTATCACGAATATTGTGTGAGCGGGTATATCCTCCGGACGTGCGTATTTGTGGATATTTCCTATATGGTTTATCGCTCCGCCTATTGCATCAAGCAGTGCTGTGCATCCGCCTGCGTAGTAATCGTCGGATGTCATCGGTTTAACGGTGGTAAGCTCCGCTCTGTCGTGAAGTACGGTTGTCGATGTGTCGAACAGAACGGTGGAAACGTATGCCTTGCCGGGCTGTTTTTTCTGCTTTTCTATCATTGCGTTGAAGCCGCCGATAGTGTCGGATTCAAGGCCTGCCATCGAGCCGCTCCTGTCGAGTATGAATACCATCTCGGTCGAATGGTTTATCTTGTTTGCTCTTGCTGTTTTAACGTTTATCTTTTTCATGTGTTTTTCCTCCGCTTATTAATACAGATTTGGGTTTTCTTATCTTCTGTCTGTATTTTAGCATATGGATGGATAAAACAGGTCGCATGAAAAGCGACAAATGAAAAATCCTGCGATTCGTATGGGAATCGCAGGATAGGTTTATGCGCCGAGCAACATCTGATCGTAAGAGAACAGTGTTTCGTTAATTGTGATTATGTCGTATATGCTGTTTTTGATAAAATACTCTATTATAATGTCGAACTTGTTGCTGTGCGACAGGGCATAGCCTGCTTTCATCAGCAGCTCGGCGGTTTCGGGGAGCGACAGACCGAGCGCTATTGCAAAAGCAACGGCTGTGGGCTTTGACGGCTTATAATCAATGTTGCTACGAATCTTCGAAAACAGTTTGCGGTCAATGTTGGCCTTTTTATAGCACTCCGAATCCTTCATACCGCTTTCATCTATCTTGCGCAGGAGCATCTGTGAGAAGCTCTCGTCTATACTGCCCAGCGCATCCTCAAGCGTACCATCTTGCGTTTCCGCTTCGGCTTCGAGAACGCACATATCGTCAAATGCTTTTTTGTGTGCGGTTGCAGCCGTAGGAAAACAATGTGTGGTCGCTGTGTCCGGCAGTTTTCCTCTAAATAATCTGCGGCTCTTTTCAGCCGGTTCATCGGTATGGCTCTGTGCGTAATTATCGTCAATGTAGCTTTCTATATCCGAAAACAGCTTATTTGCCTTCAGAAAGCTGTCGCTGTCAAAAATGACAATATAGACCGTCATATCGTCAGCCTGTTCGTGAGTGCCGAGAAAATCCAGAATCGTATCGGACGCAACACGGAACGCCTGTTCTTTCGGATAGCCGTAAACTCCTGCCGAAATCATCGGAAATGCGACCGATTCACAACCATTTTTCAAAGCGAGCGACAAGGAATTTCTGTAACAGCTTTCAAGCAGTTGTTTTTCACCGGAATCGCCGCCACGCCATATAGGGCCTACCGTGTGGATTATATACCTGCAAGGCATTTTGTAACCGCTTGTGATTTTGGCTTCACCCGTCCTGCATCCGCCGAGTGCGAGGCACTCTTTATAAAGCTCCTCACCTGCGGCACGGTGTATTGCACCGTCCACTCCTCCGCCGCCGAGCAATGATTCATTGGCGGCATTGACTACAGCATCGCATGGAAATTTTGTAATATCTGCACGGACTATCTTTAACGGCATAATTTTCTCCTTTATTTAAGAACGGCTTCGATTGCGGATATTTCCTCATCGGTAAAATCGAGTTTATTGATGCACTCCGCATTTTCGACTATCTGCGACGGACGGCTTGCGCCGATAAGGACGGTTGCTACCGCCTTATTATGAAGTACCCACGAAAGCGCCATCTGCGACAGCTTCTGTCCTCTGCTCAGCGCAATTTCATTCAGAGCATTAAGACGCTTCAGCATTATATCATCAAGCTGTCCCTCAAGCCACGGTGCGCCGCCTTTAGCAAGACGTGAATCTTCAGGAACGCCGTGGAGATACTTATCTGTAAGAAAGCCCTGATAAAGCGGTGAGAATACTGCAAGGCTGAGGTTGTTGTCGAGGCAGTATTTATCAAGATTGTCACGTTCCACCCAGCGATTGAGCATTGAATATGACGGCTGATTTACTATAAACGGCGTTCTCAGCTCTTTGAATATTTTCTGAATTTCTGCGGTCTGCTGTCTGTTGTAATTTGAAATTCCGACATAGAGAGCCTTGCCCTGTCTTACCGCATTGTCAAGGGCAAGTGCAGTTTCTTCAAGCGGTGTGTCGGGATCGAAAATGTGATGATAATAGATGTCGACATAATCGAGCTTCAAGCGTCTGAGGCTTTGGTCGAGAGAGGCTGTAAGGTATTTTCTTGAGCCGTTCTTGTCGCCGTAAGGTCCGTCCCACATTTCATAGCCTGCCTTTGTGGAAATGCATAACTCGTCACGGTATTCCCTCATGCCACGGTCGAGAATCTTGCCAAAGTTTTCTTCCGCACTTCCGTTATAGGGATGTCCGTAATTGTTGGCTATATCAAAATGAGTAATGCCGAGATCAAATGCGGTATGCACCATCTCCTCGGCAGTCGCAAAATCCGAGCCGAAGCCGAAATTCTGCCATAATCCGAGCGAAACTGCGGAAATCTTAAGTCCGCTGTTGCCAAGTCGGTTGTAGACCATTTTTTCATAACGGTTTTCATTTGGAGCAAACATAATAAACCTCCTGTTGTTCGTGATGCTTTAGCTTTGCTTCTGCCCGTGAAATCTCCGGCATGAGCGTTTCGGTTCAGATGAACTGACTTTATTATATACTTAATCCGTGCGGATTTCAAGAATATTAATCTGTGGTTTGCAAAAAAAGCTCCGTGTATTTTTCAATGCACGGAGCTGTGTTCTACATAGAATATGTACGGTTATCTTAAAAAGCCGAAGCTTCTTATAATTGCGGGTTCCTTAGCCTTGCCTGAGCAGATCTGGAAGAAAGAAATTATCTTTATTACCCATATAATTCCCTGTAAAATCGGGAAGGCAAACCAACCGAGGAAAGGAATTATAAGAACGAATACAGAAAGGATAGAAACAACGGTTATCTTAAGAGCCTGTCTTACATGGAACATTGTGTACTTTGATGAGGGAGTTGCGAGAAGTGCAACAATGATGCCGACAAAATCCATAAGGTAACAAAGCATAGCGAAAACCTTGTTGTCGGAAATATCCTTAGGATCGAATTCAGCGGTATGATCATAAGGATCATAAGCAGGAGCATATGCCTGCTGAGGGGGTACCGCATTCTGCTGGGGCGGTACTGCGTTCTGCTGGGGCGGTACTGCGTTCTGCTGGGGCGGTACTGTGTTCTGCTGGGGCGGTACTGCGTTCTGCTGAGGGGGTACTGCGTTCTGCTGAGGGGGTACTGCACCGAACTGTATTCCGCACGATGTGCAGAAAACTGAACTGTCGTCAAGCTGTGCATGACAATTGGGACATGTTTTCATATTTTTTTCTCCTTTAAATTCATGTGTTCTGCGGATAGTTTTACCGACAGAATATTACTTACTCTACTTACAGTATTATAGCATTATAATTTGCTTGTGTCAATCGGAATTTGAATAAAATAACTTTTTACTTGCTTAATTTATCCATCGGCGGCGCTTCTCAGGCTTTGCCACCGACTTCGCCTCTCAGTGTTAAGCATTTCGGGCAACAAAAAAGCACTGCGATTGCAGTGCATAAATGTACCATTGTTGCCGAACAGATCAGCCGCTTTTGCACAAAAATTCGCCCACAGAACAAACATGAGGCAATTTTGCATCCGGCGTCACGCCGGTGATGCTACTCACCGCTTGAACCAACGGCATCGTGAGCCGTGTCACGCTTTCTCTTGCGGTTCCCGTCTTTTTCTGCTCGCATTCTCGCAAAAAGCCGACCGCTGCGCCAAACCCTGTTCGCTTTTTCCGCCACCGGCGGCGCTTCTCAGGGTTTGCCACCGACTTCGCAGGTTGATGTCAGCATTTCGGGCAGCAAAAAAGCACTGCGATTGCAGTGCTTGAATGGCTCCCCCTGTTGGACTTGAACCAACGGCATCGTGATTAACAGTCACGCGCTCTACCGACTGAGCTAAGGAGGAATATGTAAAGAAAGCACAGGAACTGTGCTTTCTTCTTTATGTCGGCATCTATCTATCTTTCCGGGCAGTCACCCGCCAAGTATTTTCGACGTAAATGAGCTTAACTACTGTGTTCGGAATGGGAACAGGTGGAACCTCATCACAATCAACACCGACTTTTAAGGGATGTTCCCTCAAAATTGAATAACGAACCAAAAACAAAACATATATTCTCATTAGGTTTAAGCCCTCGACCGATTAGTATCTGCTGGCTAAATTGCTCACACAACTTACACCTTAGACCTATCAACCTCGTAGTCTTCAAGGGGTCTTAACTTAAAAGTGGGATATCTTATCTTAAGGACGGCTTCACGCTTAGATGCTTTCAGCGTTTATCCGATCCGCACTTAGCTGCCCAGCTGTGCCACTGGCGTGACAACTGGTGCACCAGAGGTGCGTCCATCCCGGTCCTCTCGTACTAGGGACAGCTCCTCTCAAATATCCTTCGCCCACGACAGATAGGGACCGAACTGTCTCACGACGTTCTGAACCCAGCTCGCGTGCCACTTTAATCGGCGAACAGCCGAACCCTTGGGACCGAATTCAGCCCCAGGATGTGACGAGCCGACATCGAGGTGCCAAACCTCCCCGTCGCTGTGGACGCTTGGGGGAGATCAGCCTGTTATCCCCAGGGTAGCTTTTATCCGTTGAGCGACGGCATTTCCATTCACATACCGCCGGATCACTAACTCCAACTTTCGTTTCTGCTCGACCCGTCAGTCTCGCAGTCAGGCTGGCTTTTGCGTTTGCACTCTATAGCATGGTTTCCATCCATGCTGAGCCAACCTTTGAGCGCCTCCGTTACCTTTTTGGAGGCGACCGCCCCAGTCAAACTGCCCACCTAACAATGTCCCCCAACCCGATTCAGGGCTGCAGGTTAGAATTTCAGCACTCCAAGAGTGGTATCCCAAGGACGACTCCGCATAAGCTGACGCCTATGTTTCCTAGTCTCCCACCTATCCTGTACATGAAATGCCGAAATCCAATATTAAGCTACAGTAAAGCTCCATGGGGTCTTTCCGTCTAGTCGCGGGTAACCGGCATCTTCACCGGTACTACAATTTCGCCGGGCGGGCAGTTGAGACAGCTCCCAGATCATTACGCCATTCGTGCGGGTCAGAACTTACCTGACAAGGAATTTCGCTACCTTAGGACCGTTATAGTTACGGCCGCCGTTTACCGGGGCTTCGATTCAGGGCTCTCACTCCTCCTCTTAACCTTCCGGCACCGGGCAGGCGTCACCCCATATACGTCATCTTTCGATTTAGCATAGAGCTGTGTTTTTGATAAACAGTTGCCTGGGACTATTCTCTGCGGGTTTCCGTAGAAACCTCCCCTTATTCCGAAGTTACGGGGACATTTTGCCGAGTTCCTTAACTACCCTTCTCCCGTTGGCCTTAGAATTCTCTTCCTACCTACCTGTGTCGGTTTGCGGTACGGACACATAAGATATACACCAAGCTTTTCTCGCCTTCATCCACGCTGACTTCACTACTTAATTTCGTTCCCTTACGACCGGGGTAACCAACACCCGGCATCAGCTCTTCAAAAGTGTCCCTTGGATTAAATCTTTCTGTGGTAACGGAATTTCAACCGTTTGTGCATCGGCTACGCTTTTCAGCCTCACCTTAGCTTCCGACTTACTTGGAGCGGACGAACCTTCCTCCAAAAACCTTAGGCTTTCGGCCATTATGATTCTCACATAATTCTCGCTACTCATTCCGGCATTCTCACTTGAATGAAGTCCACCGTCGCTTTCGCTACGACTTCACCCCTCATTCAACGCTCCCCTACCCCTGTCACATAGTGACAAGCCTAAGCTTCGGTGTACGTTTTAGCCCCGTTAAATTTTCCGCGCAAAGTCACTCGACCAGTGAGCTATTACGCACTCTTTTAATGTATGGCTGCTTCTAAGCCAACATCCTGGTTGTCTACGCAATTTCACATCGTTTTCCACTTAAACGTACTTTGGGACCTTAGCTGTAGGTCTGGGCTGTTTCCCTTTCGACTATGAAACTTATCTCACACAGTCTGACTCCCGTGCATGATTATTCGGCATTCAGAGTTTGATAGGCTTCGGTAATCTCTCGACCCCTAGGCCATTCAGTGCTTTACCTCCGATAATCTTAATCACGAGGCTAGTCCTAAAACTATTTCGGGGAGAACCAGCTATATCCGGGTTCGATTGGAATTTCTCCGCTATCCACACCTCATCCCCTACCATTTCAACGGGAGTGGGTTCGGACCTCCATGAGGTTTTACCCTCACTTCATCCTGGACATGGATAGGTCACCCGGTTTCGGGTCTATTGCATGCAACTGAACGTGCTGTTAACACTCGCTCTCACTTCGGCTCCGTAGCTGAACTACTTAACCTCGCTGCATACAATAACTCGCCGGACCATTCTACAATAGGTACCTTATCACACTTTGACGTGCTCTAAGTGCTTGTAAGCACAGGGTTTCAGGTTCTCTTTCACTCCCCTCCCGGGGTGCTTTTCACCTTTCCTTCACAGTACTATTCGCTATCGGTCATCAGGTAGTATTTAGGCTTGGAGGATGGTCCCCCCATCTTCCCACGGGATTTCACGTGCCCCGCGGTACTTTGGATACTGCTCGTCAACTTTCGTTTTCACCTACAGGATTCTCACCTTCTTTGATCAGCCTTCCCATGCTGTTCGGTTAACAATCGTTGTACTAAATGCAGTCCTAAACCCCGAAAGGATTGCTCCTCTCGGTTTAGCCTCTTCCGCTTTCGCTCGCCACTACTCACAGAATCTCGGTTGATTTCTTTTCCTCGCCCTACTTAGATGTTTCAGTTCGGGCGGTTCCCCTCATATACCTATTTATTCAGTATATGATACATGGACTTGACTCCATGTGGATTGCTCCATTCGGATATCTACGGATCATATCGTGCTTGCCAATCCCCGTAGCTTTTCGCAGCTTACCACGTCCTTCTTCGGCTCCTGATGCCAAGGCATCCTCCCTGCGCTCTTATTAGCTTAACCTATTCAAGAATTATGTCTTGTTTTTCAACAGAAGAATTGTTTGAAATTGTATTTTACCCATTAAATTTCTTTAATTGGATATCTTTAATTTCCTCTTTGTTGTTTCGTTATTCAATTTTCAAAGAACATCTCTCACTCGCAAACATTTGAAGTCCTTGAGTGTTATTTGGTGGAGATGAGGAGAATCGAACTCCTGACCCCCTGCTTGCAAGGCAGGTGCTCTCCCAGCTGAGCTACACCCCCAAAGGTGATTGTTATTCACTTATGGAGTCGCCAGCCCTGAGGGCAAGTTCCTTCAAAATTGAACAATACAGATTTAAGAACTTGTGAGCAAGTTCTCTTACGAGCGATGTTCGCATCACTCTTTTTCTTCCTTAGAAAGGAGGTGATCCAGCCGCACCTTCCGATACGGCTACCTTGTTACGACTTCACCCCAATCATCAGTTTTACCTTCGGCGGCGTCCTCCTTGCGGTTAGACTACCGACTTCGGGTGTTGCCAACTCTCATGGTTTGACGGGCGGTGTGTACAAGGCCCGGGAACGTATTCACCGTAGTATGCTGACCTACGATTACTAGCAATTCCGACTTCATGTAGGCGAGTTGCAGCCTACAATCCGAACTGAGACGTTTTTTGGAGATTTGCTCTGCCTCGCGGCTTTGCTTCTCTTTGTTAAACGCCATTGTAGTACGTGTGTAGCCCAGGTCATAAAGGGCATGATGATTTGACGTCATCCCCACCTTCCTCCGTTTTGTCAACGGCAGTCTCATTAGAGTGCTCTTGCGTAGCAACTAATGATAAGGGTTGCGCTCGTTGCGGGACTTAACCCAACATCTCACGACACGAGCTGACGA
>OHEE01000597.1_pt1 | contig 16454 bp, 12 predicted proteins | sample 1567191 | NCBI WGS metagenome assembly OHEE01 (sample SAMEA3879562, study PRJEB24766) | human gut metagenome | biome: human-associated habitat; feature: feces | place: USA | collected 1985/1987
ATCTTTACATTATCCGGCGCCCCGATATGCGTAGTGTTTGCACGAATGGTATCGCGGCTTTCTACGATACAGTTTTCAATAACTGTGTTATCACCGATATACACATCATTCAGAATAATCGAATTCTTAATCACACAGTTGTTTCCGATATAGACCTTTTTAAAGAGGACGGAGTTTTCAACGGTTCCGTTCAGAATACAGCCGCTGGAAACAAGACTGTTCTTTACCTCCGCTCCCGGATTGTACTTGGCAGGCGGAAGATCGTCTACCTTGGAATAAATTTCAGGATACTCACGGAAGAAGTAATGCCTTACCTCCGGTTTTAAGAAATCCATATTCGTCTTGTAATAGGAATCTACAGAAGCAATATTGCTCCAGTAAGAATCCAGCTTGTATGCGTAAATTCTCTTTAAATTCTTATAGCGCACCAGAATATCATTGACCAGGTCGTATCTGTCTTCTGCCGCGCAGCGCTCCAGCAGCTCTATGAGCTGCCTTCTGCGGATGACATAGATTCCGCAGGAAATGGTGGTGGCGTCAGATGCCATGGGCTTCTCCTCGAAGTCCGTGATACGGCCGTCATCATTCAGCTTCACACAGCCGAACCGGGTCACATCCGTGCCATCTTCCATGTCCTTGCAGACAACGGTAATGTCTGCCTTTTTCTCAATGTGATACTCCAGCACCTTATTATAATCCAGCTTGTAAACGCCGTCGCCTGCCGCTATGACCACATACGGCTCATGGCTGTTCTTTAAGAACGTAAGGTTCTGGTATAATGCGTCCGCTGTTCCCCTGTACCAGTCGCCGTTCTCCGGTGTGATAGACGGGGTGAATACAAAGAGTCCGCCCTGCTTACGTCCGAAATCCCACCACTTGGAGGAACTTAAGTGCAGGTTTAGGGACCTGGAATTATACTGTGTAAATACTGCCACGTTCTGGATGTGGGAGTTTGTCATGTTGCTGAGTGCAAAGTCAATGCTGCGGTAGCTTCCTGCAACCGGCATGGCAGCCACTGCCCTCTTATTAGAAAGTTCCCGCATCCTCTTGCTGTTACCACCTGCTAATACGATACCGATTGCTCTCATTTTACGCCACCTGCCTTTATAATGTAATTTCCGCCAGCCAGTAATCCGTCAGGATAATCGCTCACGGTTGTCTCGCCTGCTATGGCAGTGTTCTTGCCTACCTTAACCCCGTCAGGAATTACAGAATTCTCACCAATGGTCACCAGATCGAACTGATATACCTTGGGGTCATATGTACTGGGCGCATACTCTCCTATTCCCAGTTCCACGCCAGAGCCAATCCTTACATTTTCAGCAATGATGGCCTTGTTCACAACGGTTCCCGCTCCGATGACGGTTCCCTGCATTATAATGGAATCCTTCACCACGGCTCCCTTGGCAACGGTAACGCCTGCTCCAATAACGGAGTTCTTTACCTCGCCGTAAATCACAGTTCCCTCACCGATAATACTTCGCTCGATACTTGCCTCATTGGAAATAAACTGGGGCGGAATCACATCATTTTTGGTGTAAATCTTCCAGTATTCCTCATACAGGTTAAACTCAGGAATGATATCAATGAGCTCCATGTTGGCCTCCCAGTAGGAACCCAGCGTACCTACATCCTTCCAGTAGCCATTATATTCATATGCGAATATCCTGTCGCCTCTGGCGTGGCAGTATGGAATGATGTGTTTGCCGAAGTCGCACCCCGGCTCTTCCTTCATCTTAATCAGTGCTTCCTTTAATACAGGCCAGCTGAATATGTAGATACCCATAGAAGCTAAGTTGCTTCTGGGAACAGGAGGTTTCTCCTCAAATTCTGTGATACGGTTAGACTCGTCCGTAATCAGGATGCCGAAACGGCTGGCCTCCTCAATGGGTACTGGCATGGCAGCAATGGTGATATCTGCATTATTGGCTTTGTGGTAATCCAGCATTACCTCATAATCCATCTTATAAATGTGGTCGCCGGATAAAATCAGAACATATTCCGGGTTATATGATTCCATATACTCCAGGTTCTGATAAATGGCATTGGCAGTTCCTGTATACCAATCACTGCCTTTACTGCGCTCATATGGAGGCAAAACGGTTACACCACCAACGTTCCGGTCTAAATCCCACGGTACTCCAATTCCAATATGAGAATTTAAACGTAATGGCTGATACTGTGTCAATACTCCGACTGTGTCAACTCCGGAATTGATACAGTTGCTCAGCGGAAAATCAATGATTCGGTACTTCCCCCCAAAAGATACGGCCGGCTTGGCTACTTTTTGTGTTAGCACGCCAAGGCGGCTTCCCTGTCCGCCTGCTAATAGCATAGCTATCATTTCTTTTTTAATCACGTTATCACCTCTTGCTGTTAAAATTTTTGTAATTTTAATTATACCACAAACTTCGTAAATAGTACATAAATTTTTAAATTTATTTCATCGTTTTTGTGCATTTTTCCGACATTTTTTCCGTTTTTAACCATTTGATGTTGATTTATCTATATCTAGTATCTCTTTCCAAATTTTACCACTATATAAGTCCCCCTGGCAGGCTGTATAATCACGGACGTTTTTGTCAAAAACAGCTATAAACATAATATCAGATAATCTGTACATGGTGCATTCCAATTTCTGGAACGCGCATTTTCGCGGACATCTGACATAATACGCATAATGCACATGATGCATAATACGCATGCGACATAATTTGCATACTGTATAATTTGCATACTGTATAATCTGCGTACGGCATAATCTGCGTACGGCATAATCTGCATACGGCATAATCTGCATACGGCATAATTTGCAGACTGTATAATCTGCATACGACATAATCCGCGCACTGCATAATCCGCGCACTGCATAATCTGCTTCAGTTAAGTAACGCACCCTGCGGGTATTTTCCCCGTTCAAATGTCATCATTATGTAATTATATTGAAAATACAGGCTCCGCACCCGGCTCCGGGGGAAAGTTAAGCCTTGAAACATGGCGTGAAATATCATATAATCACGTATATGTAGTTACCGTCCATTTCCAGGGGAATTGGGGATACTGAATATATAGATAAGAGAAAAGGAGAATATCAGTCATGGATCTGATTACCGTAAGAGAACTTTACAAACATCCGGAGGAATATCTGGACAAGGAGATAAATGTGGGGGGCTGGGTCCGCAGTCTCCGTGATTCCAAAGCATTCGGCTTCATCGTTGTCAGCGATGGTAGCTTTTTTGAAACATTGCAGATTGTATATCACGACACCCTTCCCAACTTTGCAGAAGTATCTAAATTAAGCGTAGGCACAGCCATCCTTGTAAAGGGAACCCTGGTTAGCACCCCCCAGGCCAAGCAGCCCTTTGAAATTCAGGCCTCAGAGGTAACTGTGGAGGGCACCTCCTCACCGGATTATCCACTTCAGAAAAAGCGCCACTCCCTTGAATACCTGCGGACCATCTCCCATCTGCGTGCCAGAACCAATACCTTCCAGGCTGTATTCCGTGTACGCTCCCTGGTTGCATACGCCATTCACCAGTATTTCCAGGAGAGGGATTTTGTCTATGTCCACACGCCCCTGATTACAGGCAGTGACTGTGAGGGAGCCGGAGAAATGTTCCAGGTAACCACCATGGACTTAAACAATATCCCAAAGACGGAGGAGGGCAAGGTGGATTTCAGCCAGGACTTCTTCGGCAAGGCCACCAACCTGACCGTAAGCGGACAGCTGAATGCCGAGACCTATGCCATGGCTTTCCGCAACGTATATACCTTCGGCCCCACCTTCCGCGCCGAGAATTCCAATACCACCCGCCATGCTGCGGAGTTCTGGATGATTGAACCAGAGATGGCCTTTGCGGATCTGGATGATGATATGTGTCTGGCGGAGGGCATGCTTAAATATATCATCCGTTTTGTCCTGGAACATGCACCTGAGGAGATGAACTTCTTCAACCAGTTTGTGGACAAGGGGCTTTTGGACCGCCTCCACAATGTGTTAAATTCCGAGTTTGGCCGCGTTACCTACACCGAGGCCGTGAAGATACTGGAAGAACACAACGATGAATTTGACTACAAGGTATCCTGGGGATGCGATCTGCAGACAGAGCATGAGCGCTATCTGACAGAGCAGGTATTTAAGAAGCCTGTATTCGTAACCGATTATCCGAAGGAGATCAAAGCCTTCTATATGAAGATGAATCCTGACAATAAAACCGTTGCAGCCGTGGACTGCCTGGTTCCCGGTATCGGTGAAATCATCGGCGGCAGCCAGAGGGAGGACGACTACGGCAGACTGGTAGCCAGAATGGACGAACTGGACCTTAAGAAGGAGGACTATGACTTCTATCTGGACTTGAGGAAGTACGGATCCACGCGTCACGCAGGTTTCGGTCTTGGCTTCGAGCGCTGCGTCATGTATCTGACCGGAATGTCCAACATCCGCGACGTAATCCCCTTCCCAAGAACAGTAAACAACTGCGAATTATAAAGAATCTCTGCCCGCCCCGTAGAAGCGGGCAGAGATTCGCTACCTGGACGCAGCAGCGCGGAGTTCAGGGAACCCGTCTCTGCCCGCCCCGTAGAAGCGGGCAGAGATTCGCTACCCGGACGCGGCAGCGCGGAGTTCGGGGAACCCGTCTCTGCCTGCCCAGCGTCAGCGGGCATATATTTGCTGCCCGGACGCAGCAGCGCAGCGTTCGGGAACTCAACATTTGACAGGAGGCAGACATGAAATTCATCCACACCGGGGATATCCACTGGGGTATGTGTCCCGATGCAAACAAGCCCTGGGGCAAGGAACGCGCCCAGGCCATCAAAGATACCTTCCGGATAATCATAGAAAAGACAAAAGAGATGGATGTGGACTGCTTATTCATCAGCGGAGACCTGTTTCACAGGCAGCCGCTGATGAAAGACCTTAAGGAGGTCAATTATCTCTTCTCCACCATTCCGTCTGTAAAGGTCATCCTGATAGCAGGCAACCATGACCGCATCAGGGAGAACTCTGCCCTGTTAAGCTTTACCTGGAGTCCCAACGTGACCTTCATAATGGATGAAGACCTGACCTCTGTCTATTTTGAGGATATTAACACGGAGGTCCATGGATTCAGCTATCATACGGCTGAAATCAAGTCGCCCCTGCTGGAGGATATACAGGTTCCCCTGAACAGCCGTATTCAAATTCTCATGGCCCATGGCGGTGATGCCGCCCACCTGCCAATCAATTTCAACAGCCTGGAGCTGTCCCCATTTTCCTACATTGCCCTGGGACATATCCACAAGCATCATGTCCTGGCGGACGGAAAGATTGCTTACTGCGGTTCACCTGAACCCCTGGATCTGACCGAGACCGGTTCTCATGGCTTCTATGCAGGAGAGATTCATCCTGTCACCAGAAAACTGATAAACCTCCAGTTCATTCCCGCCGCCAGCCTCCAGTACATACCGCTTGCCGTGAATGTGTCCAAGGACACCACCAACGGGGAACTGTGCGACCGGATATCAAATGAAATTGAAAACCGGGGTGCCCAGCATATTTACCGGTTCCGAATCAGGGGGATGAGGGATCCTGACATTGAATTTGACCTGGAACAGCTCTCAGACAGATACAGAATTGCGGAAATCATTGATGATTCCGAGCCTCAGTATGATTTTTCAGCACTGTTTGCCGAGCACTCCAGCGATATGATTGGATTCTATATCCAGGCCCTTCAAAAAGAAGATATGAGTCCGGTGGAGAAGAAAGCCCTGTATTACGGGGTAAATGCCCTTTTGCATACCACCGATGAAAGGAGCTGAACCCATGAAGATATTAAGTCTGCACATTGAGGGATTCGGTAAATTCCACGATTTGGATATCTCCTTTAAGGAGGGGCTGAATGTAGTGTACGGCAAAAATGAGGCCGGCAAATCCACCCTTCATACTTTTATCAGAGGAATGCTCTTTGGTATAGAGAAACAGAGGGGCCGGGCAGCCAGGAATGACGTTTACAGCAAATACGAACCATGGAAGGGCAGCGGCACCTACGAGGGATGGATGCGGCTGGAGAGCGAAGGCCAGATATACCGTATTCAGAGAAGGTTTCAGAAGCAGAACAAGGAGCTGACCATTGTCAATGAAACTCAGGGCAGGGAGATGGAGCCCACCAAAGCCCTCTTAGACCAGCTTCGCTGCGGCCTTTCAGAAACAGCCTACGACAACACCATCAGCATCGGCCAGTTAAAGTGCGCCACGGACGGGGGTATGGTTGCTGAGCTGCGCAATTATATCGCCAACCTCAATACCTCCGGCAGCATTGCCCTGAATATAACTAAAGCCACCGCATACTTAAAAAGCCAGAGGCGGGAGCTGGAGAATCAGATGGTTCCTGAGGCCGCGCGCAGTTATACAGCCCTTTTAGGTGATATACGCAAGACGGAACAGGAAATATCCGCACCTCAGTATGCCAACCAGTTAATTGAGTACCGCAACAAGAAGAGTGAAATCAAAAAGCAGCTGGACAGCTGTCAGAAGGAAAAGGAAGGGCTGCTTGAAAAGTCGGCAAAAGGACGTCAGATTCTTTTAAACAGCCAGTTTACAGATCAGGAATCCGTACAAAAATACATGGAGGACACCAGGAAGCTTTACGGCGAGTACCAGAACACCCTGGCTGCCTGCAATAAGAAATCCAGGACTGTCTGCGCTGTGTTCATGTTCCTCATCACCCTGGTCTTCGCGGGAGCCGCCGGGCTGTGCCTGGCCGCGCCGGAGCTGGTCCGTTCCCTTGTGCTTCTTCCGTTTCCCCTTACAGCTGCGGCGGGGATATCAGGCATCATTGCCCTGGCTGCCTGTATAACCGCAATCCTTAATCTGGGCAAGAACCGCCGTTTTAGAAAGGAACTGGACACCAGCACCCGCCTTCTCCAGGAAATATTCGCCCGTCATCTGGGCGATTCCAGTATCTCCCAGGATGCTATGAATGCCTTGGAGGGAAGGATGGCGGAATTCCTCCGGCTCAGCAAGGCTGTGGAGCAGTCCGAGCAGACCCTGGTGCAGTTATCCCAGGAGATTGGAAAGCTCCAGTCCAGCGAAGACCAGTTTTCCGAGGAGATAGAACAGCAGCAGCGTATCCAGTGGGAGCTGGAACAGAAGCTGGAACATCTGGCTGACTGCAAGACCAGGGCCGAAGCCCTGAAACATGTGCTGACGGAGAATGAACGCATTCAGGAGGAACTGGACGCCATCGACCTGGCCCAGGACACCATGACCACCCTGTCCACCTCCATCCGCGACTCCTTCGGATTATACCTGAACAGGGAGGCCTCTGATCTTATATCCGGTATTACCGGAGGAATTTACACCAGCATGAGCATTGACGAAAACCTGGATGTATTCATGAACACGCCGTCCAAGCTGGTTCCCATAGAGCAGGTAAGCAGCGGCACCATGGATCAGATTTATCTGGCCCTGCGCCTGGCCGCCGCCAAGCTGGTCCAGAACGGCCGAAGGGATACCATGCCCCTGATTTTTGATGACAGCTTTGTGCTGTACGACGATGAACGTCTGAAGACAGCGTTAAAATGGCTTGTGAAGGCGTATGATAATCAGATTATTGTGTTTACCTGCCATCAGCGGGAGGCACAGCTGCTGACGGCGAATCAGGTGAAGTATCATTTGATACGGATATAGAACAGAACAACGAAGGTGCCTGGCAGTGTGCCTTTGGAGAGACTCCAAGGCGCAGCTTAATATTAACTTTATAAGGCTGCAGCTAAACGGAGGCACCGTTCAGTCATCTGTTACGGATGATTGAGCGGTGCCTCCATTTTTTATCTGTTCCCGTCTTTTTTAGCAGTATTATCCTTAAAATACTTCCTGCAATCGTATATTTTCCATAAGGCAAATATAACCAGCAGCACACTTCCTAACAGAAAACCCATGTTAATTATCCATAACGGATATTTAACGACAGCTGTCTTTTCATTTGTGGAAAGCTGCATTAAAATGATATTAAGACCCCAGTTAGTCGTCAGGACTCCGAATACCAGACCAAGGGCATATTGGAGTATTTTTAAACCTCCATAAGCCTTTCTGTTATCAGCTATTTTCTCTTGAATAAGATCCAGACCGATTAACTCATCGCCCATAAAAGCCAGACTGGAGCAAACAAATATAGACCATACAAACAGCATTTTCAGTGTTTCATCTGTCCATGGCGCCGGAGCCTTCAGAACATTACGGGCAAAGACAGCATAGGTCTCAATTAAAATCATTATAATTCCCACATAACCAAATATACTCTTTACCCCTGAATCAAGCTTTGAAACCAATCCCTTCATTTCCATTCCTCCTAGGGTTGTTCTGTCACCGCAATTACTCTTATCTGGGAGCCGTCCGCATTTTTTGTGTTAAGCGGCAGCGCAATCAGCTGACAGGTCGGCTGCCCTACTTCCCATAAATTGGTGAGGTATTCAATCATTAATATTCCCCCCTCTTTCAGGACGAAATCATGTACCGGCTGTACAATCGGATCCTCTGGTTTTGCAGTACGGATTTTGCGTATTTCATAATCCTGGGGGAAGTCAAATCCAACCACTTTAGGATTATAGTCTCTAATCCACTTTCCTCCGTCAGCGCTGACCCAACAGGAATTATCCCAAAATTCTACTGACTCCCAAGATACCCTTCGTCCACGGTCAGAACGGATTATAATGGTATCATAATGTTTATCCTTAAAGGGTTCATTTGCCCGTTCCAACATCTGGGCTGTAATTGCCTCATTATCACCTACAAATGATAAATCCAGAATCAGACAATCCGAAATACACCAGTCGCTGATTGGGTATGCGTCCAGATTCTTACCGCCTGGGTCATGATGGACAGGTGCATCAATATGGGTAAACCAATGTGACTGCAAATTATATTTTGTTGTCTGCCAGCGGTCTTTATTGGCATGGGATGTGGCCAGCTCAAACTTGATTCCATAACGCCAATGTTCCACTACCGGCAGGGTGAGGTCAGTTATTTTTCTCATATTCTGTAATTCCCCCTTTAATTCTCCTGGATGATATCGAGAAGCTCTGTACCATTTTCATCTGTAAATACCTTCCAGGCACTCACTGCAATCTCTTTAAACGCTTCTTTATCAGGATTTTCCACAATCTCGCATCCATTGTCCAGCAACACCTGCTTTGCCTCTATTGTCTTTTCCTCATTGGCTTTCCTCTGGGCCTCTTTACCTACATTGGCCGCATCCATGACAACCTGCTTTTGCTGGTCACTCAGCTTATCCCATGTTTTTTGGCTAATTCCCATCATGAACGGGGTGTAAACATGGTCTGTCAGCGTTATATACTGCTGTACCTCGTAAAACTTTCTTGACACAATTTCATGAAGCGGATTCTCCTCCGCGCTGACAGTACCCTGCTGCAATGCCGTATATAACTCAGATGCGTCAATGGTTGTGGGCAAAGCTCCCAAGGCCTTCCATGTTTCTACCTGTACGGTTGCGGGCAGTGTCCTCATCTTAATGCCATTTAAATCCGCCGGCGTCGTAACCGGCCTCACATTATTGCTGAGTTCGCGGAAACCGTTTTCCCAGAAAGCCAATCCCACGATTCCCTTTTCGGCAAACTTCTCAAATATTTTTTCTGAAGCAGCCCCATCAACAGCTGCTCTGGCCTCCTCCAGGTTGTCAAACAGGAACGGAAGCTGAAATACCTCTACCTCGGGAACCAATCCAGAAAAATAGGCGGTGCCGGATACCCCGATATCAATTGTTCCCTGCTGAAGTCCCTGTACCATGGATGTGGCATCGCCCAAAGCTGTATCATAATAATCCGTCGCTTTCAGGGTACCGCCGCCATTTTCATTGATATAGTCTACCATAGCTTTTAAACCGGTACCGGTAGGCGTATTCTCGGCCACAGAACCGGCAAACACACTGAGTTCAATTGCTGCTTCTGCTTTTTTTGCTTCTGTGCCTCCATTATCAGCGGAAGCTGGTTGATTTGCTTTACCGCAGCCTCCCATACCTAATACAGCTGCTGCCAATAACATATACATTACAGTCTTTCTCATAATAAAATCCTCCTATGGTTTATTTCATTAACGCCGGCAGTAATGTTGAAATGCCGGGTATTAATACAATTGCTATGGTTCCTGCTATAATTGAGGCAATAAGTACCGGCAAATGCGGTATGATTTTATGTATAGGCTGTCCGCCTACAGAAGATGCCACAAACAGGTTAATTCCTACCGGCGGCGTCACCAGTCCAATACATAAGGTAACCACCATAACCACACCGAAATGAATCAAAGAAATTCCATACTGGGTTGCTGTAGGAATCAATATGGGTGCAAAAATCAGCAATGCCGGCACTGCATCTATGAAACACCCCGCAACAATCAGAATAAATACAACAGCAAACATAAACACAGTCGGGCTTGATATTACAGAAGTAAATCCTTCTGCCACCATCTGGGGTATTCCTGCTCTTGTCAGGACCCATCCAAATGCCTGGGTAGCTGCCACAATAAGCATGATACCTGCTGCTGTCTTGACTGATTTAAATACCACTTTCCCCAGGGATTTAAAATTAAGTTCCCTGTAAACGAACAATCCGATGATCAGGCAATAGAAACAGGCAACGGCCGATGCCTCTGTTGGCGTAAACAGGCCGGAATAAATACCGCCTAAAATAATAGCAGGCGCAAGTATGGCCCATATAGCATCTAAAAATGATTTTGCGGCCCGTTTCAGGCTAAAATGGCCTACTCCCTTGTATCCCTTTTTAATACACTGCCATACTACTACCCCTATGACAATTACCCCAAGAAAAAGTCCTGGCACAAGTCCTGCCAGCAGCATATCACCCACAGATTCTCCGGATGCAACTCCATATAGAACCATAAGTATACTTGGCGGAATAAGAGGTCCGAATATTCCTCCCACTGCCTGGACTGCACTGGCATAGCCGCCGTCATACCCTTCCTCCTGCATGGATGGAATCATGATTCCTCCCACTGCCGCGGTAGTCGCTGCCCCGGCTCCTGTCATAGCTGCAAAAATCATGCTCGCTACCACCGTAACAATAGCAAGACCTCCCGGCAAATGACCTACTACTGTTCTGGCAAAGTTCACAATTCGTTTCGAAATACCGCCGGATTCCATGAGTCCGCCTGCGATTACAAAAAACGGTATGGCCATTAGTGTAAATGAGTCCACCCCTTTCAGCATCTGCTGACCTATGATTATCATAGGTACATCCATAAAAAGTGCCATATAAAGCACTGCAGACAGACACAACGAATATGCAATCGGAACTCCCAGAAAAAGTAATACAAAAAATACTCCCATTAAAACTGCAATATTCAAGAATCTCTCCTCCTGTCTCATATTTATATCGTTCTTATATTTTTTAGAGCAATAATCGTGCCAAATTATATATTCTCTCCAATTTATTTCCTCAGTTTTTTCCAAACATATAAATAATACACAACAAAACTTGTTTATTACAAATATCCGAAATCTTTTGTATTATTCTGTTGTATACCTGTTTCAAAATGTTTCTATTGGATTTCACCATGTCTCAGCCACAATTACCCTATAATATAAAAAAAAGATGCTCATATCCGTCGAAATAAGCATCTTTTCCGTGTATTGTTAATTTTTTCCCAATTGTAGTAATAATTCGTTGCTATTGATGATTTTTGCAACGCATCACTACTGCAACCCATATTTTTTCATTTTTCGCCATAAAGTGGAGCGGTCAATTCCCATGGCCTTGGCTGTCTCGCTCCTATTATATCCGTATTCACTTAACAGGCGCTGGATATACTGTTTCTCCTGCTCCCTTTTGCCTTCCGCATACATCATATAGGAGGGACCGGTTGCCGCGGTCCGCTCTGTGCACTCAGCTATTTCTATATCATCCTGCCCCAGTGCCGCTGCCATTTCTTCTTCTGTTATCATATATCCGCTATGAACCACACTCAACCGCTCAGCTATATTCCTAAGTTCCCTTATATTGCCTGTGAAGGCATATTGCTTAATAAGCGCCTCTGCTCCTTCAGACAAAATAGGCATTTCATAACCGAATTGATTACTGTAATATTGGAGATAGTAATGGAAGAGAAGGGGGATATCCTCACTCCGCTTGCGCAGCGGAGGAATGTATAATCTAAGAACATTCAAACGGTAAAGAAGATCCTGCCGGAATTTCCCTTCACTCACCTGTCTTTGCAGATTTTTATTGGTGGCCGCAATAATCCGTACATCCACGGATATTACAGAGTTACCTCCAACACGGCGCACCTCCCGTTCCTGCAGCACGCGAAGCAGTTTACTCTGAAATGTCAAAGGAATTTCTGCGATCTCATCCAAAAACAGTGTGCCTTTATGGGCCATCTCAAACAATCCCATTTTTCCGCCCTTTTTGGAACCGGTAAAAGCCCCCTCTACATAACCAAATAACTCACTTTCCAACAGGCTTTCCGGCAGTGCCGCGCAATTAACTGCCACAAAAGTATTTCCCGCCCTTTTGCTGGCATTATGTATGCTCTGGGCAAAAAGCTCCTTTCCGGTTCCTGTCTCCCCCACAAGAAGAACATTGGAGGATACTCCCGCATATCTTCCGGCATTCTCAATGGTCTTATCCATAATATCACTTTTATGGACTATGTCCCGGAACGTATACCGCGCAGCCAACCCTTTATCGCTCATCTGCCGGCGTATCTGACTCTCCATCTGCTGTATTCTTGATGCATTCATAAAACTGACCACCAGCCCAGGCATAGAATTTCCTATTTTTACGGGAAGGAAATCCGTAGAAAGAGAATTGCCTTCTCTCAGGTATACTCTGTCCACTATGCTTTCACCAGACTCAAAACAGCATTCCGCCTCCTGCTGCATAAACGGAGCAATTTGCCTCAGATAAGCCCCCCCCCCTACCCCCCGTAAAGTCTGCACTGTCGGGAACAACTTTCTTGCTTCTCTGTTTGCTATCTCTATCTGGCCTTTATCATTAACATAAAAAATTCCTGCATTTGAAATTTGAGTAATAATTCTGAAAAGCTCAGACTTTTCTTTTTCCTTCTTAACCTCTTCCGCTATATGAACAGCTTCTTCCAGCACATTAAAAATAGTTTCACGGCTGACCTTTATAGTCACTACAGGAATAGGGCCGTTCTTAAGATACAGATATGTGGAATAGCCGCCAATAATACAGTCACATCCCTGGCTCACTGCCTCGGCAACACAGCATTCCAAATCATGTCCCTGGTCAACCGGATGATAGGAGGTCTCCACCCCGGTAATTTCTTCCATATGTTCGTATTGATACATATGAAAAAACCGCCCCACAATCCCCACCTTCCTGCAGTGATACATCTTCTTGGCCTCGCAGAGAGCCTGAACTATATCGTAACCTGTAATTGGAATATTAATAACGGGTTTAGTGGGGTACTGGCGTTTCAGCTCTTCAAGTGTAAAATTACGCCCCACAAGAACATCATATTCCCTCTCCATTTTGTACTGACGAACCATATCAACCGTCATCACTTTAAACTCCACAGTGACCTTGTCTTTTTCAGGATATTCCTTGTATACCTCCTGAACTACCGGTTCTAATTCCGGATATGGCACTACGAATAGTATATCCAATCTGGTGCACCCTCCTCTGTTCATAATAATTACACATGCTGCGTCATAAATTACACAGGTCCTGCAATCTACAGGACCTGTTTACATAGCTCTTATATTTAAAATTTTATGACTGTCCTGCATCCTGGTACATCTTAATGGCCTCCGTAATATTAGATGCCGAACCAGCCTGTATAATTTTGGATAGCTGGGCCAGTTTTTCCGGCTGCAGGAATTCCCTTCCCAGATATGGACCGTAGGTGTCTGCTATGCGTATATTCTGCTCCCTGATACTGCTCTCCAAACTGCGTAGATTGGCGGTTACTTCGTCCAGCTCCTGGCTGAGCCGATCCAGCTTGTCCTTATGGCTGGCTATGATTTCATCCGAGATAATGGTCTTTGTCACATTCTCAAAGGTACTCAGGGCATCCTTTTTCCTGGAAGCAATCTCCGACAGCTCCTGCTCAACGCGGGCAATCTCATCGTCATATTTTTCAAGGTCATATAAATCCTCACTCCCATCCTTTTGAATGGTTCTGGTAATAACCTTTATTTTCTTTTGATTCGACCTCAGGTGGTTGCGTATATCCCTGCCCCTCTTAAGTGTGTCCTGATGACGGATTCTGGTCTTATTGCCAATCACCACATAAAGCCCGCCAAACAAAATGACAGCCACAAAATACACCGCCGCCAAATACCAGATAACCCTCTGGGGAATCATAAAATAGATACCGCATGGAATTACCAGAAAGCAGATTACCAGGGTAAGAAGGAAAATCATAATCTCCCTGACCCCTCTGGGGTAGTACAGAGCGTAATAAAAAGTGGTTCCACACCATGCAGGCACCCGGTTCTTCTGAAGCATTGTCCTCATCTGGACCTTCAGGTCCCGGTTGTGTTCCCGCAGCTCGCTGGTTTCCTCGGCAATCCGCTCCTTTACCCCCTGGCTTTTGGCCTTCTCCCGTTTCGCCCTTGCCTTCCTGAGACGTTCCTGTCCTTTTCCAATCTCCTGGTCATAGCTGGAATTAATCTCATCCAAACGCCTCTTAATCGTCTGGTTCACGGAGTCAGACACAGCCTTCCTGGCAGTCTCCAGCTCCCGCTCTTTCATCTCTTCCTCATCCGCCAGCTGGCCGGCCGTATTCTGGTCACAGTTAAGACGGTACACCGCATCCCTGGCATCTGCCAGGAACTTTACATAATCCGTAATTGCCTGTCCCACCTGCATTTCCTCCTTATGGGAACATTTATCATTACGTATAGCTTACTACAAATAATCCCCACGGGCAAGGGATGTTACAAAAAATTCAAATATGGCCGAAATATGACGAACACAGGCACTGCGCCATTTTACGGTCATGACCAGAGAGCAGGCTCCGGAAGATACTTTTTAGTAGCGCTTAACATATCCTTTACAAGCAGTCGTATATCCTGCTCCTCGCATTTTCTTCCTTTAACCTGAGGATCATTCATAAAAGCTTTGACTACCAGCTCCTCATTGCAGGTGAGTGCTGCCTCCAGTATAGTCTCATGATTTTCCACTGCCGGCATAATGAGCTCCTTCACACGCTCAGGCAGATTTCCTGCCAGAATAGGGCGGATGGTATCCCGCTCAAAAATGGCATTTGTCTCCACCACTGCCTCTGCCGGCAGATTACCAATCTGCATTCCTGTATTAGGTATATTCACATTGCTGACCACCCGTTCCAGGCCACAGAGCGCTTTGATAAGAAGAATGCCCTCCTCTCCCGTGGGATTCAGTTCAATCTCCTCTTCCCCGTTCAGAAGCCTTCTGCTCTTTTCAAGCCGGTGTTCCAAATCTTCCTTGCGCCACTTCACGCTAGTCAGGGCGAATTTCCATTTTGCCACAGTCTCAGGGTCCTTCAGATACTCATTCCCCGGCATAAACTCTGCCAGATGGCGGTCTCCGGCCGCGGCTATTAAACCAAAGCGCTTGAATAAGTCAAATTTCACCCTATGCGCACAGGCAAAACATGCATTAGCCCAATTGGTATCCCGTTCCGCATAACCTTCCTGGAAATGTTCATCCACATACTTCCTGTACAAAGGGAACAGGTCAATTCCCTTGTAAGACGCATAGTCAAACCAGGTAAAATGGTTGATTCCCAATACATTGACATGAATATCCCTCCTGTCAATGTTTCTTAATCCCAGAACATCCTCTGCCAACCCCTTTAACACCTTCTGAGTGCCGAAAACTTCATGGCAGCATCCAAATGCCTTTATCTGGGGAAATACATGGTACAGTGTCTTTACGCATAAAGACATGGGATTGGTATAATTGATGACCCAGGCATCCGGGGAATACTGTTTGATGGCTTCTGCAAATTGTACATATATAGGTATGGTGCGGAGCGCTCTCATCATGCCTCCCGGCCCGGCTGTATCACCTACGGACTGGTATATGCCCAGCCGCTCCGGCATGTGGACATCCACAGCCATCTCGTCAAATGTTCCAGGAAGGATAGAGATAACAACAAAATCAGCTCCTGTAAGAGCTTCCTCCATGCTCATACAGGTCCTGTATAACCATTTACCTGCTGCCTCCTTTCTCTGTGACAGGCGGTTTCCAATGATTTCATTGGCCCTGGCTGCCTCTGTATCAATATCATACAACCGTATGGTACCACCCAGCCTGGGCTCCATGGCCAGGTCTGTCATAAAGGTCCTGGCCCAGCCACGGGATCCGCCTCCTATGTAAGCAATCTGTACATCCTTTACCGCTTCATTTTCACAAATCATTTTAAATGCCTTCCTTTCTCCATGATTTTTCTTATCACTCTAATCTACACTGGACATTATAAATAAATT
>OHEE01000612.1_pt1 | contig 15940 bp, 22 predicted proteins | sample 1567191 | NCBI WGS metagenome assembly OHEE01 (sample SAMEA3879562, study PRJEB24766) | human gut metagenome | biome: human-associated habitat; feature: feces | place: USA | collected 1985/1987
GTACTTCGTTATCCCCATTCTGTGCACTTTCCCATTCAGCATCTACATGTCAACGTATGATACGGACATTACGTGCACTTCAAGGGATTATCAGGTTAAAATAAATCAAGATATGCAGTGCAAACAGAGTAAAATATATCATGTACATTTATCATTATCTGTTGTATAATAAATATAGAAGTTAAGGTAAAAGTAAAAAGGAGGAAATCAAATGAATAAAATCAAATATTTTTTACTGTTTGCAGAGCATTTAACAGGCACACCAAAGGAACAAATAAAAGTAATTGAAATGGAAATTGATCAAGATACGGGTCTTTTTCTGGGCTAATTGAGATCGATGGTTATACTGAATATATTCATGAGTATCATAATTAACTGTCAGTAGAAAGTTTTAACGAAAGGAGGTGGAATTTAATGGTACTAGTAAAAGAAATTTTAGTAATGAATAACGCATGGGATTTAAACACCATAATCACAATCTATCACACCTTTGAGGGAGAATTAGTAGTTTTAAAAAAAGACGCGCTATATAATTTAATACGAGGAAGACCAGCTGAATTAGAATATAGAGTTAAATTTTTAATGAAGTTTCAATCAACGTCTGTTTACCAGAATATTAATTGTGAAGGAGGGGTGACATGAAAGTTACTAAATGCAAGGGCGAAGGACAGGGGAGTTGCAAAAGATGTTCTGATAACGGGAAATGGAACAGAATGTGGATGTGCTTTTTGTATGAAATACAAGGTATGGACGGTTGCTATTGTTTTGATTGTGTGAAAGAAATCGAAAAAGAAAAAAATTAAATTAACATTTAGGAGGAAAAGTCATGAATGAAGAGACATTAAAATATGCCGCAAAGCAGTTAGAGCAGTTACGAAAACCTGAGTTGGCTGGCAGGAGACACGAAGAAAAGTATACAATTAACCAAATATTGGATGCAATAACTCAGGCAGATAAAGAGATAATAGTTGTTCTAACACATAAAGACCGGGAAATGCTTAAGGATATATTAAAAGATTTTTTGAATTAGGAAAGAGTACGGGAGCCGTACAAAGAATTTAAGAAACTGATAGGTAGATTGCAAAATTAAAATTTTGTGAAAGAAGGTGAATTCAATGCTACACCTGTTAAAAACTGAAAGCAAGTATTTTAGGAAAATTGCAGAGGTAGATAAGACATACGAAGTTCGTAAGAATGATAGAGATTTTCGAAAAGGAGATTATCTTGGTTTAAATGAAATTACTGATCACATATGTAATTCAGAAGGAGAACGTAAAGAAACGGGAAATTTCATTCTTGTTAAAGTTCTTGATGTACTTTCTGACGAACGGTTTGTAAAGCCGGGATATGTAATCATGAGTATTAGACCTTGTAAAATTAGTGAAATAGAATGGGATTATGCTCCGTGGTATACGGAATGTAATGCGGCAACACCTGTGTTACCAATGGAAATTAAAATTTAGCAAAGCAAGTTTGTCTCACAGATTAAAGCATAGCGCATTGTCCTATAACAAATAACAGATGTTTAATTTAAACCGTAAAAAGGAGGTAAATATGTTAGAAGTATTTGTAGAAGCATTTGAAATCGCAAAAGCTTTAATGATTATGATTTTAGGCTTATTAGCCTTGTTTGCTATAACGACACTAGTAATAGTTATAGTGAAAGAAATTTATGATGAAATTAAAGGGGGGTGGAAATCATGAAACCAGCAAACGCAGAAAGAAGGTATAAAATAATGTTTACCAAACAGATGAATGGTAGTTTTACTACAAGAATGTCTGTACCTTATGATCTATTAAGAGACATAGGTATAACTCCATCTGATAAAGATGTGAAACTAGAGAGGGTAGAAAAAGGTATTTTAATAAGAAAGGCGTAAATCATGAAAATATCAAAAATAGCTATGTTAATAAGCGAGCCAGAAGTAATAATAGAAGATAATGAGGATATGTTTCAGATTGTCACACGTGACACATTATTTAGGTACTATTGTTTAAATGACATTGAATCAATATCGGTTGGACACGATATTTATAAAAAAGATTACTTAAAAATAAAAGTAAAGGAGAAGATATGGTCATGAAGTTAAAAAAGCTGTTAAAATACTGTTTAGACGTCGAGTACATCATTTATAGACGCGGAAATGGGGTGTAAAGTATGAAAAAAGGTGTATACCAAAGACGTGGTATAAGGAAAAAGTTGATGTCTGGTGGGCTGGGATGAGTGACGATTGTGCATGGGTAAAGATAAAAATGGAGGATGAAAAAATATGACAATTAGAAAACAGTATAACAAAGCCCGTAGAAATTACCTAGCTAGAGTAAGAGCACTTGAAAAAAAGGGTTACCAAGTCGAGCGTATAGCAATTCCAAAGAATCCAACAAGGGCATCAATTTCAAGACTCCAAAAACAGACTTCCGCAAATTTAAAGCAGAAATCACCCTTTATAGACGTTTTTACAGGCGAAATATTAGAGCCTAAAGGAAAGTCAGAACGAAAGAAATTTGAGAAAAGAAACCGTAAAAATACTGCATTCATGCAAGATATATCAAAGCAGATGGGTAAGCCCCTGGATGTAGTAATACAGTCAATACCAACAGAAGTAGATCTAACAATAGATAATTTTTATGACTCAATAGATAGCTTTATTCCTCCCTTGCAATCATTTATAAAGGCAAAAATAGATGAATTGTTGGGAGATAATTCGCCGGAGCGAAGACAGGCATTAGAAAAGGCATTGAAGGAAAATCCAGAATATGTTCCAACACCTAATCAATCTTCGCAATCTTCTATAGCATACAAATTTACAGTTTTGGCTGACGCATTGCGATTGAATCTACAGGAAATACAAGAGATGCAAGAACTAGCCGGAACAGATGGAATAGAAATGGAATAAGGAGGTGACATAATGTCTCGTAAGAAAAGTAACGTATTTTTTTTGGGCGTGTGATTTCGAAACTACGGTGTGGGGGGATGAGATAGAAAGACAAAAAGGCATAAAACAATACTACACAGAAGTATGGAGTGCGGCGTCTGTTAAATTATATGATAATACAGAGACAGTTATTGTTGACCATAGTATACGAGATTTCTTAGCTAGATTCTTAAATTCTGAATCTAATGATATACTATACTTTCACAATTTATCATTTGACGGGTCATTTATAGTCGATTTTTTATTACGAGAAGGCTATAAATTCACAAACGAAAGAGATAAATATATGCCGAATAAAACTTTCAGGGCGTCAATATCTCAGATGGGTGCATGGTATTTTATTAAGATCAGAAAAGGACATAAGTTATTGGAAATAAGAAACTCGTTGAAATTGATACCATCCAGTCTTAAAAGGATAGCGCAATCATTTAAAACAAAGCATCAAAAATTAGACATGGTGTATGAAGGAGACAGACACGCTTACTGTGAGATAACAGAAGAGGAATTAAAATATATTGAGAATGACGTTTTGGTTTTAAAGGAAGCCTTAGAAAAGATGTTTGACGAAGGACATGACAAATTAACAATCGGATCGTGCTGTCTTGCAGAATTTAAAGGAGGTTTTACGACTAAAGAATACAACACGTATTTCCCGGACTTAAGAGAATACCCTTCTGATTCTGAAGACTCTAACGTGTGGGAATACGTACATAAATCTTACCACGGGGGATGGTGTTATGTTAATCCTGTCTATGCACATCAAATAATCGAGGAAGGAACGGTATATGACGTAAACTCGCTATACCCCTCCATGATGCACTCGATGTCTGGAAACAGGTACCCTGTTGGAGAACCCACGATGTTTTCGGGCGCACCACCCGAAGATATTGCTCATAATGAAAGATACTACTATTTTATAAGGTTCCGCTGTCGTTTTAGTTTAAAACCAAGATGTCTACCATGGGTTCATATACGTAAAAGCAACTTATATAAAGCTAACGAAAATTTAATATCCTCAGACGTGAGAAAAAACGGGAAGTATAGTAGATACTATTTAGATGACGAGGGAAACATACAAGATACAGCTGTAGAATTGACGTTGACTTGTAAAGACTGGGAGTTATTCCAGGAGACGTACTACATGGAAGACTTAGAGATATTAGACGGTTGCTATTTTCACACAGTCATTGGCATCTTTGATGATTATATTAATCACTACAAAGAGTTGAAAATGAAAAGCAAAGGTTTCCAGAGAGAAATGGCAAAGCTGTTTTTAAATAATCTATACGGTAAAATGGCGATGAGTGATGATAGCTCATACAAAGAGCCTTACTTAGACGCTGATACGGACGTCGTTAAATTTATAACGCACAACGAAAATGAAAAGAAAGTAGGATACATACCAATAGGGTCGGCAATCACATCCTACGCAATGAACTTTACAATAAGAGCCGCCATGAAAAACTATGACAGATTTTGCTACGCTGACACCGACTCTATACATCTCAAAGGATACGAGGATGCAGAAGGAGTCACCGTCCACCCCTCCGAATTCTGCTGTTGGGATAACGAATTAAAGTTTAACAGGGGGTACTACGAGCGTCAAAAAGTGTACGCGGAAAACGCCATTGAAGAAGGAGGGAGACCGTGTAAACCAACTTTATTACTAAAATGCGCTGGCATGTCACAATCAGCAAAAGACCAGTTTATTTCGGAAGGGCTGTCGATAGACGAACTGTCCGTAGGCCTAGAGTTGGAAGACTCAAACCTTAAAGCGACACGTATAAAAGGAGGTATACTACTCAGAAAAAGTCCATTTAAATTACGAAAAGCCCTTGACAAAAAGGTTAAAATACCTTATAATTAACATATAGAGAAGTTAGTTAACTATAAAAATTAAGAAGGAGGAAGAAAGTATGTTTACAAGAACAATTGTTGACGCAGTAGTCGAATATGACGTTATTGCAAAAGTTGAGGGGGCAATCGTAACTGAGTGTAGAACACAGCAGATCGGAAAATGCTCTAGCAAAGAGAAAGCAGAATTGATTTTGTCAAAGCAGAACAAAGGCGCATTAATTGACATCAAGTCAATTAGTTACGTAAGGACAACTTACGGACAGGAAGAAGCAGATTTTTTCAACACAGCAAAAGTGATCAGAACTGAAGAAGTTAACGAAGACTAAAAACAAAAAAATTAAAAGGAGACAACCATGAAAGAATTTATTAAAATTACAGGAACCGTATCATTTATCGGAGTACAGGATGGAACAAACAATATACTCATCGACATAACAGAGGAGCAGGCAAAGAAAGTTTTAGGGCTATGTGGGGATTACTCGGGATACGAATCGACACCCATTAAAATAGCAAAAGACGGCTCTTACAAATTTAAAGCTCACAGTAATTTTGATATTGATGTGTATGATAATAACGATGAATCAGAACAGGCGTTTAATGAAATTGGTAAGGATTCAAAAGTTTCTATATTTGCAACTCTTAAAGACGGTGAATTTAAAAGAAAAAAATATATCACAGCATATCTTAAGAGTGTGAATATTTTAGACTATAAAGAGTATGTTAAATACAATCCGTTCGAGGACGACAGTCAAGAGGAAATTTAACGGCATTGTATAGCAATGTACAAGGGCAGTGGAATGGTATTGTGTGGTGGTCACACGGCAGTCCACTGCCATTTTATTATAGGAGGTGCAGTATGGGTAGTCAGTATTACTCATGTAAATATTTACTAACTTTAAAAGATTGTAACGGGAAACTACCAGACATATATATATCCGATGGAAATAGGACTGCTGGAAAATCTGTATCTTGGAAGTCACTTTTAGTTGACCGGTTTTTAAAAGGGAAGGATATAAACCAGTTTATACTGGTTTTTAGAAATAAATACGAAATGGCGGACTGCCATTCCACATTTTTTGCAGATATCCAAAGATTATTTTATCAAGGACATGAAATGACTAGCAAAAAAGTCGCTGAGGGCCTTATAATGGAAATGTTCTTAGACGGAGAGACATGTGGTTTTGCGTGCCCGTTGTCTATGGCGACTAAATTAAAAAAGCTAAGCCCATTATTTTCCAGAGTGGGGGCCATGTTTTTTGACGAGTATCAGGATGAAAGCAATAGATACCTATCAGGGGAAGTGGAAAAACTTATGAGCCTGCACACCACTGTGGCTAGAGGGGACGGAAAGCAGAGTAGAAGGGTGCCACTTTATATGGCTTCTAACACTGTGTCAATGCTTAACCCTTATTATAATGCTCTTGGAATTAACAAAATGTTAAAATCTGACACTAAATTTTTACGAGGCGATGGGTGGGTTATGGAAAGGACATATAATGAGTCGGCTAAAAAAGCTTTTGTGGAAGCTGGCTTTAATAGAGCATTTAAAGGGTCTAATTATTTTGCATATGCTTCTGAAAATGTATATCTTAATGATAACAACTCTCTAATTGAACAGCCGCAAGGAATTGCTAAGTATGAGTTATCTGTAAAATACAATGGTTATTGGTATTGTTGCAGAAGATATGATAACATAATGTATGTAGACGAGGGGGCAGATATGACTTACCCTGTACGGATATGTTTTAATGTTGACGATGTAACAGATGATAGAGCTGTTATGGTCGGGAGAAGCCACTATATGGTAATTACTTTGCGTGATTGGTTTTCCAGCGGGCGTATGAGATTCAAAAATTTAAAGTGTAAGAATATGATGCTTGACCTTTTGTCTTACATGTGATATAATTAATGTAGGCACCCGTATAGAGCGGTTTTCTTGACAGTCTCAACATCACCCACGCGGTAAATACGCGGTTGAGCTGAACGGGTTGGGAACCCCTTGAAACTATCTTAACGGTTACTGCCATAAATATCCGGTGTTATACATGTTCTATAACATGTATAACACTGGATTATTTTATTTGTCTTTTTTGCTTTACAAATCTCACAAAATGTGTTATAGTTATTATAGAACAAGTGATGTTGAAAGGAGAATATTGTGAAGAAAAAAGAAGTAGCAGTAAAATTGTTTAGACATTTGTGCGAGCATGACTGGCACGGGTATTCACAATACGGAAGATGGGGCGATGGTGAGGGAACATGCGACGTAGTCATTGAAGGTGTCACTTATAAATTAGAACAAGGGGACAGGGATTGCAGTTCTGCTATAATTTCCGCTTTTGAAGCGGCGGGAATTAGTTGCGGTGGAGCTACTTATACAGGTAACATGAGGGCGTGTATGGTTGGAACCGGTAATTTTATTTGGAAACCTATGTCTTATATAGCTCATGCGGGAGATGTATATCTTAATGAAATTAACCACGCCGCAATGTGCATATCAGCAGTCCCTGATATGCTTGGAGAGTTTTCTATTTCTGAGACGGGGGGCATACACGGGGCTACTGGAGATCAGACTGGTCGTGAGTCTCATATCCATGGGTATTATGACTACCCGTGGGACGGAATCCTACAGTGCGTGAACGAAGAAGTCATCGGGTTTACAGACACTGAAAGAATTTATGTGGTGAAGCCGGGAGATAGCTTGTATAGGATTGCAATATCACATAACACTTGTTGGTATAAAATTGCAAACGATAACGGGTTAGCAAATCCCGATCTCATATATCCTGGTCAAAAATTAATTATAAAGTAGGTGCAAAAGATGAGTGATGTTGTTGTTATAAGTATTGCTTTAGGATTTAACGCTTTTGATATTATTACAGGATTAATAAAAGCTGTTAAATCAGATGAAAAGATTTTAAGCTATAAGCTCAGAAATGGATTATTTAAAAAGGTTGGGTTTGTTTTATGTTATATATTAGCTTGGCTAATTGAATACGCAAGCAATTACATAGATTTGCCAATCAATATTCCACTGGTGTTACCCGTTGTGATATATGTCATTACAACGGAAATTGTGTCAATAATAGAAAATATAGCTAAGATAAACCCTGATATAACACCGACAATTTTAAAGAATATTCTGGGACTAGAAAATAAGGAGTAAAAATGTCTGAATACCAGTTTGGTCAAGAAATATGGAATATATTAAAAGCAGATATACAGAACGAGTACGGGGTAGCTGGTCTTATGGGAAACCTCGTCGCTGAATCCGGTTTGATACCTTACAGGTTACAAGGAGATTTTAGTGATGGATATATTGACTCTTTAAATTACACTGCGGGTGTTGATAACGGTAGCATTTCGGAAAACGACTTTGTTAATAACGGACCGAATGGTGGAGGATATGGATTAGCTCAATGGACATATCCTACACGTAAACAAAATATGTATAATAGGCATATCTCGGAAGACGTGTCAATTGGAGATACAAATTTTACATGTCAGTTTTTGCTGTGGGAGTTACAAACTAGCTACGGGAGTGTTTATGACACGCTTAAAAACGCAACGTCTATATTGGAGGCTTCCAACGTAGTTTTACACGATTTTGAAAATCCCGCAGAACAAGGGCCAGATGTAGAAACATATAGAGCATCATTAGGACAGGGCGTTTATGACGCGTATGCAGGAAGCGGTGGATCGTGCTTTACAGATCCACGGTTAACAGACACAGGTATGGAGGGCAATCCTTATTGGTATGAACTTAACCCGTTTTATCAGGCTGGATACGGTCTTCCAAACTGCACAGCTTATTGTTGGGGAAGAAGATATGAGATAACAGGAGACGCACCACAAACTAGCCTTGGTAATGCAGATACTTGGTTCCAGTACGCCGTGTCTGCTGGACAAAGAACAGGCCAAACACCTGAATTGGGTGCAATTGCTTGTTGGCATTATAAAGACGGACACGAGTCAGAAGGCGGACATGTGGCAATAGTGGAAGTCATAGAGGGTGATGTGATTACAACCTCGAATAGTGCTTACGGGGGAGCCTATTTTTATACTCAGACTTTAAATCCTCCTTATGAGTGGGCGTCATATACAGTACTAGATGGATTTATTTACCTTGATTGTGCGCCCATTCCCCCGAAACCACAAGCTAAAAAGAATAAAATGCCACTATGGATGTATTTATTCCCGTAAGGGTTTAAATAAATAAAAAAGAAAAGGAGAATGTTATGACAGCAAGAGAAGCATTAGACAAATTAACTGCTGGGATGGACAACGTGGTTGACTTTGACGAGGCGTTAGAAGTTTTAAACGACATGGTCAATAGACCAACCGAGCCATTGACGGCGGAAGGTAACAGTATGTGGGAGCAGAGATACAAAGATCTTAGAGCTACCTACGAAAAAAGATGGGGTGAATATACCAGACCCGACACAGTAAAGAGTGTAGTGGGTGAGGCTATTTCTTCAGGATTTACCCGTGAGGGTTCGTACACTGAGCCCATTTCACTGAATGACCTAGACATGCAATTTAACGGATCTACAGAATAGGAGGATAATTATGCCAGCAAATACAGCGCCTACAAACGCAAATATACTGAACGCTTTAAGGAGTACGATGTCACTCACGTATCAGGACAGAATTCCAGAAGCAGTGCAGAACAATATTAATGATGTATACCAGAGCATCATGAAATTCCAACCAGGAAGGAACGAGTTGGTATCAGCTCTTGTTAAACAGATTGGGCTTATTACAATTGATTCTTTATTTTTTAACAATCCTCTTACGCGGCTTAAAAAAGACCCCATGCGTTTTGGTAATACGCACGAGGAAATTTTTGTGAACATGATTAAGGGTACTCAGTTTGATAACCGTGCGGGAATCGAAAAAGCCTTTGCAATTTATGAGTCAAATATTATGGCGGCTTACCACCGTGTTAACTTTGACATGCAGTACCCGGTGACTGTGTCATACCGCAACTTACAGGATGCCTTTACAAGTGAGTATGGGATAAGAGATCTCATCACAGCAAAGGTACAACAGTGTTTCTCATCTGCTAACTACGATGAGTATCTAGCTATGAGACAGTTAGCAGAATCAGGTTATACAAAAGGGTATCTTTACCCTGTTAATGTGCCAGCTATCACGGATGAAGCGACTTCAAAGACTTTCCTCGCAAGCGTAAAAGAGTATGTTGGAAACATTGCATTTCCTAACCCTCTTTACAATTTAGCGGGTGCTACTTCATTTTCCAGCCCGAATACATTAGTGTTCATTACAACGCCAAAAGTTAACGCTCAGTTAGGTGTTCAGGCATTGGCATACATGTTCAATGATGATCGCGCGGCATTAAACGTTGAGACTATTATTGTTGACAAATTCACCAACTCTAACATTCAGGGGATTCTGTGTGACATCAGATTTTTCAACGTTCGTGAACAATTTAGAGAGTTTACTGACAATTATAATGGCGCGTCCCTGAATTGGAACTATTTTTACACGGTTGTGGAAATGATCAGCGCGTCTCCTTTCTACCCCTGCGTAGTTTTTACAACCGAGGATGTCAGTGTTACAACTATCACGGGTACTGATATTGCAGACTATGTTAAAGGGTCTGAGTATACATTACAGTATGAGGTAGCAGGTACTTCAGGTAAGTACGTTCCGGCAGAGGTTGATTTTGAGCTGACAGGAAACACAGATGACAATACACTGATTGTCCCGGGTACCAAAACATTAATAATTGGTGCTACTGAAACTGGTACTATGACGATTACTGTGACATCGCGATACGATACCAGCGTAACAGGTACAATTGCCGTCACACCAACAGCACCTTAAAGGAGGTCTAATATGTCAGACGGATTCTATGATCTACCCACACAACGTAACATAGTGCCAACAGCTCCAGCAACCGAAATATACCTGTGTGCAGGTGTGCCATGGGATAACAGCTATGAGCATGTGCGTCTGTTTGAAAATGAAACAGATTTAGAGACGTACCTAATAACTAAGTGTCCGTCTGACTCTGACCCTTGGCACATAGTTGGGGCCGCTCCAGTGAGCCTTGGCAAGCCTCTTCGAGTTAGACTGCCTGAAATTGATACACTAATGATGAATGTTAATTACCTTATGTTCTGCAATCATAACTGGTCTAACAGATGGTTCTACGCATTTATAACAGGAATGGAGTGGCTGTCTGACAATTCGTGTGTCGTGACCTTCGAGTTGGATGTGTTTCAATGCTGTGCATATAGAGCTAACTATAACCAATGCTTTACAGTAAGAGAACATGTGCCTAAATCAGAGGATACCTACGGCGCTCATTTAGTGCCTGAAAACCTTGAAACAGGGGAAATAGTGTGCAATCACAGTGATCTTTATGGGTTTGGACCATTGAGCATAGGAATGCTAGTTACAGAAACGCTTGACGGAAAACAGGTTCAAGGTCAATCTATAGGTTCTGTGTATCAAGGAGCCACTGTGACAGTGTTGCAGGATGACGAAGGAGTAACAAAAGAATCATTAGCTAATGGTCTTTTGAGTAATTATAATGATAAGGGTAAAATTGACGCTATTGTCGATGTGTTTATGATACCCGAAATGTGTAGACAACAATCTACGGGGACAGTCACCGTTAACGCAAGCCACGCGTTTGGCGGTTATGTCCCAAGAAACAATAAATTATATACTTATCCTTTTTGCTATTGCTTAGTCGATAATAATATTGGTGCTACAGGTATATATAAATTTGAGTTTGATTATAATAAGTCGAATTCGATAACATTTAGTCTTAGAGGAGAGTTATGTCCATTACCTGCTGTTTCTTTAAGAACAGAAAATTATGAAATTAACGGTATCTCATATTTACATGCAATGTCTTATACTGGATTTCCGCAATGCTCGTGGAATAGTGATGTATATAGAGCGTGGGCGGCTCAGAACAAAAATACGCTGGCGCTTGAAACTGCTAATAACGCTTTAGCACCAATAAAAGGTGGTATGACAGGAGCAGTCGCTGGCGGATTAACAGCTGGTGCACCGGGAGCTATAGCAGGCGGAATTGCCGGTGTGTTAGGAGGAGCGGTAACAGGGTTTACTAACCAGGCTAAAATAATGGCAAATGCTATGGATAAAGATATTGAGCCGTCTCAGATTCATGGGAAAGTGTCTAGTATAAACCTAAACGCCGCACTCAACAATATGAATTTTAATTTCTATGTGATGTCAGCAACTCCTCAAGTAGCTAGAACAATTGATCAGTTCTTTGATGCGTATGGTTATGCGGTAAATACATTAAAAGTCCCTAATATGAATAGTAGACAAAGTTGGAACTTTGTAAAAACTAGTGGGTGCACTTTTTCTGGAGATATACCGCCAGACATGCTTAGTGGTTTTAGAGCAATATTTGATAGAGGTGTTACATTATGGCACGTGAACGACGTCGGTAATTATTCTTTACCCAATCTTTAAAGGAGGCGATATTATGGCAAGTGGAAGAAACAGCGAAGTAGGTAGTAATCCATTCGGCGTGCATCAAAATTTCAAGGGGGGTAATTGTGACGAAATTGAAATGTACTATTTTTATAAATATTACAATCTTTGTGTCACAAGATACGAGTGGATTAATTTGCCTCCTGAAATCCAACCATACTTTATCGAGGACGTGATGTTCTGGCGGGGTAAAGGTCTGATGATTAAAGACCCTGTGGCAACAGAAAACCCGTACGCATTTATGAGATGTAACTTAACAGGAATGATGGATATATACAATATCCCGGAAGATAGATATGCCTTTGCTAATACAGGGTATTTCCAAGAATACGGGAAAGACGACTCTGTTATTTTATGGGATACACCATTAACTATGCCTAAATTTTACAGCGTAAAAATATATGCTAAGGCAATGGCAAATCTTTGGAACACAAGAGACATCAATATTTATGCTCAGCGGACACCCTTAGTCGTTGCAATGAGTCAGGAAAATAGACTCAGCTACGAGAACTTTATGACTAAATATCAGCAATACATACCTGTACTCAAAGTGGATGACTACATGAATTTGGACAAAATAAAGGTGCTTAAAACCGATGCGCCTTATTTAGTTGACCAGTTACAACATGAGATGACCGTACTGGAATCAGAATTACTATCGGAGTTGGGAATTGAAAGCAACCCGATAGAAAAGAAAGAACGAGTAGTAACAGGTGAAGTGAATGGCAATGATGGAAAGACTGAAATGTATAGACAAACTGGGCTTATGACACGGAAGCGTTTTTGCGATGAAGTGAATGATCTTTGGGGGCTAAATATTGACGTTCGTTTCAGAAGTAGTCTACCAACACAAGTAAACATGGGTGATGTTATAGCTCAGCAATATTCTGGAGGTGAGAGTAATGTATCCAATGTGGGAATATAGTTCAAAAAGTCTTGAACAACCAGAAAAAATAACGACTAGAATCAGTGATATTTTAACTAACCTTGTGTGGCCAGAAAAAATGTCACCTAATGATACTATCACGAGGGCAAGTGATTTATTCTTTGACTTTGCCTTTCCCTGGTACTCAAATGACGGGGTTGGGTTAAAAGAATTTAAAGAATTATTCTTAAGAAAGTACTATATGTATCAAATAGGTCAGGAAACCCCTGCTTTGTTTAAATTTAACTTACAATCACGACTAACAGAATATATGCCGTATTGGGAGGAAATTTATAGAACAACAACTATGCAATACAATCCACTAGTTAATCGTAAAACAACCCGAACTGATAACTCAAAAACCGCACAAAATTCCTCGTTAAAAGAAAACGCCATCATTAACTTTGATACTCAAAGGACGGGTAGCAACAGCAGTAACCAAGACACACAGTCGATTAATTCAGACAATCCACAGGTGACAGTCGCGTCAAAAGACTACGCCAGTACTATGGATAGGGGTAAATATGCTAGCACTAGCAACACGTCTGAAACAGGTGTCGATGTCACGGAAAATAACGTTAATAATACTAGCACCAATAACTCAAACTTCGACGGGATAACCGTCGAGGAGGGCTTTGTCGGAAGTGACATGAGTGACAATATTATTAAATATCGTAAAGCAATAACTAATCTCAACTCGGATATCTGCGAAGAAATGAGAGGGTTATTCTTAATGGTATACAACTAATAAAGGAGAACGGATATGATTAATTACACATTACCAGACATAAATATAGGTAATTACAATTTAAAAGCTATATTAAAAGAGCTTAATTGCTGGTGCTTAGGGTGGAAAGGTAACATAAATTCTGTTTACTCCTCAGCCTTGACCCTGGAGGAGCAGGTTGAAAAGCTGTTTGGTATAGTGAAAGCAACCCTAGAAAGTCAGGAAAACATCACCGAAGGGTTCGCATTGTTATATGATTTTGTTGACGAGTTTTACAAAAATTTAGATTTACAGACAGAAGTTAACAATAAATTAAGTGAGATGGCTAATAACGGGGAATTAACAAAAGCACTTTTAATAAACAACAACTACAACTCAATTCAAAAAATGACTACTAGTTTAAAAGTAGTCTGTGCGGGAGACAGCTTAACTGTTGGTGTTGACCCGTCTACAGGGGCGCAGTTCCCAATCACTAACCAGTACCCATACATTTTGCAACAATATTTATCTAAATTTACAAATGCTGTAGTTGTAAACAAGGGAGTAAGTGGAGTAACGACACAGTATCCTTTAGATAACTATACCTCGTTAGTAACCGAAGAATCGCCTGACATAGTAATTTACGAGTACGGTACAAACGATCTTAGACTAAATATTGATTTCAATACCATAATATCTAATATAGAGACGTTTGTTTTAAAGTGTAAAAGTGATAATGTGTACTGTGCAGTTATGCCTATAATAACTTATTATGCGACAAACACAACAAGATTCTCAGAATCTTGGTTACTAAATAAAGAGATAAAAAAGGTGTGTGAATCGCTAAATATACCATTCTTAGACTCACAAGCATATTTAAAAAATCTCTATGAAGGTAATACTTATTACAATTACACACTTCAGCCTGATGGTGTCCACATAAAAGACTATAATATTTTAGCATCTTGTGTAATATCAGGATTATTTAATAACTATATTTACAACGTAGACAACACCGTATTTTCAGGTGTATGTGTAACAAGACAGCCTGGCTTAATAACTACAGCAACAATCTCTGAGTCGGAGAGTGCTAGATATAGGAGATTCCTTATACTAAAAAACGATAGCAAATTTGAGTTCAACTTTGAAACAAAGTCAAAAACATCCTTGCAATTGGTTGTAGCTTCTAATTCACAATCTGGGATTGGTAAATTCAACCTATCGGGTATGGGTGGATTTAACACTAATTTTGAGTTTAACGCCTTCTCCGAAGGATTAGAATTGGAAGAAAAAAGGTCGTTATCAATAGTGTCATTAAAGCCGGGGAGATACACGCTTTCGTTAAACGGAGTTACAAAAGGAGACTCCACCTCTGATGTTTTCTCGTTTTATTTAGAGGCGATAGAATTCAGTTACAGTAGTGAAAATGCTTTAACTGTAGAGCCTAATTATGTTGTTCTTCATAACGGTGACAGTAACCAGTTTTTCACTAACATTAATAACCCTATTTGGAGTCTATCTCCTGTGTCTGGAGGAATCGCTTCATCGACAACAATATCAGAGCAGGGTGTATTATCCGTCGGTCTGAAACAATCTAGCGCAACTATTAATGTAATAGCGTCTGATTCAATTAACTCAGCTGTTTCCAACGTTACAGTAGTATACACAAACCCAGAGGTTAGACCTAGTGGGGTGACTTTGGCACAACCCGCAACACAGCAATTTGCTCTGTATCATAATAATAAAATATTAGACGGAGCTACGTGGGCTGTATTACCTGGTAGTATCGGGGTAGCAAGTGTAACAACCATAGATGGTAACGGTCTGTTAACTGTTGGTGAAATTCAAAGTAGCGGAACACTAAAAATTCAAGCCACCTACGATGATGTGGTTAGTGAGACAATCGTCACTATAAAAAGAGCATAAATAGAATATTATAAATTGTGGTCACATTGGGTGGCCACTTTTTTCTATGTCTTTGTTAAAGTGCGCAGAATGGGGATAACGAAGTAC
>OHEE01000677.1_pt1 | contig 13845 bp, 10 predicted proteins | sample 1567191 | NCBI WGS metagenome assembly OHEE01 (sample SAMEA3879562, study PRJEB24766) | human gut metagenome | biome: human-associated habitat; feature: feces | place: USA | collected 1985/1987
ATTGTGTAACTCCGCCGGTAACGGAGCTTACGCAATTCGCCAACCGTCAGAACGGCGAATTTGAAGCGGCACATTGCCGCCCGCCGCTTAGTCGCCGAAGGATACGCCGATGCTTTTTCCTGTGATGACAAGCTCGTCGTTTTCGGGAACGAATTTTGTCTTCATCGTGACATCGGACAGCTTGTTTTCGGAAATCTTGCTTCCGATTTTTGCAACCGTGTAGCCGTATTTTTCCTGCTTTATAAGCATTGCGGCTCTTGCACCGAACTTTGTTGCAAGCACTCTGTCATAAGCGGAGGGCGAACCGCCTCTTAATATATGACCGGGAACAACTGTTCTTGACTCAAAGCCTGTTGCGGCTTCAATCTGCTTTGCTATGCGGTTTGTAACTGTTGTTTCACCCGCCTCGGCACGTTTTTTTGCACGTTCTTTTTTCTTCATAGCGGCTTCTGCAATATCCATTGCGCCCTCTGCAACCGCAATTATCGAGAAAGTCTTTCCGGACTGCGCACGTTTTTCGCAAGCGTCGATGACCTTATCAATATCATAAGGAATCTCGGGGATAAGAATGATATCCGCACCGCCTGCAATACCTGAATAAAGCGTCAGCCAGCCTGCCTTGTTGCCCATTATCTCGATTACCATAATACGTCTGTGCGAAGTAGCGGTCGTGTGTATTCTGTCGACTACCTCAGTCGCTATATCTACTGCGGTATGGAAGCCGAATGTAACATCTGTTCCCCATATATCGTTATCTATTGTTTTGGGAAGTCCGATTATATTCAGACCTTCTTCGGAAAGAAGATTTGCGGTCTTATGAGTTCCGTTGCCGCCGAGTGTCAGTATGCAGTCAAGCTTCTGCTGTTTATAGGTGGCTTTCATTTCAGCGACCTTGTCTATGTTGTCAGCTTCGATAACCTGCATCATCTTATACGGTGTACGCTTCGTGCCGAGTATCGTTCCGCCCTGAGTGAGTATGCCGGAAAAATCCTCCGGCTTCATTATACGGCAGTTATTATGAATCAGACCGTGAAAACCGTTGGATATGCCGACTATCTCAACGTTGTCCTCGCCGAACATGGAGTAACAGGCTTTTGCCGCACCTCTTATAGTAGCGTTAAGTCCGGGGCAGTCGCCTCCGCTCGTCAGTATACCTATTCTGCGCTTTGCCATTTGTACATCCAGCCTTTCCTGAAAGATTTGTTGTATTCTGCTAATTAAATTATAGCATACATACTCCAAAAGTCAAGAAAATATTATAGTCCGTATTATGCAGAATATACAATTTCTGTGCGTTATACGCCTGTATATATTCCTGCAAACAGCGGAAGCATCGTTTCGTTGTCGAGTATCATATACATAAAGGGGCGGTTAAGGATTACCTGCTTTTCTGTAAGCACACACGCACTGTCAACCATTTCCACAAGAGCGGCGGCACCTGCCTTAGTACCTTTCTCGTTTACCTCAATTTTAGTCTTGTGAATCACTTTGCCGATGGATATATTGCCTACGGTTGATTTGCCAATGCCCGAAAAATCCGCATTAATCTCGTCAAAAGCCGTCGGCATACCAAGCTGTGACAAAGTGTTGTTCAGTGTGTCTGAATATTCATAGCTGAATTTCGGGAGCTTTGTTTCTACGCTGCAGCTTTCGGTACTGTTTAATATCCTGCTGAGCTTTTCTCCGGATAATGAGGATATGAATGAGGCTATATCGTTATCGGGAAGTAAAGCCGCAAAGCTGTATTTTCCGCCCTTATATTGCTTGATAAAGCCTTTACAGCCGTCGCTTTCAATATAAATGCTTTCGGTTGAATGCATCATAGTGACATTCATCAGTTTGTCTTCGGAATTTGTGAATTTCCCGTCCGCAATGGCATTTTCCTTATAGACATTTCCCCATTCTGCATCAAAGCTGACAGCGTTTATAAGATACATTATCGCATCATCGGGGATGTTGTCAAGTATTTTATCTATCATACCGTCGGTATTGTCGCTTACCCAATTGTTGATCTCTTTGCACGTTGCGTTGTCAAATGCACGCTTATATATCGCCGCACCGAAATAATCCGCATTTTTCTGCAAAAAGTCCTTTTCAACGGTAAGTCTGTTTTCTTCATCTCTGAACCATATCGAATTTGCGTTTTTCAGCTTGAAGTCCTCGCCCGATGTAAGCGAGCCGCCGAAAGACGACAGATAATTGTTCAGCTTGTCAAGGGGCATTCCGCTACCGAGTACCTTTTCCATTTCATCTTTGGTCTGACCGTTTGCGCCGTTCGCAGTCATTGTGAGTGCGGATAATACCGACAGGGGAGAGATAAGAGTGTTTGATTTGCCGTCAAAGCATTTCTTAAGCAGTTCAACCGAAAAATTGTCGTATGCGCTTTTAAAAGCGTCGTCGGGTTTTACGGTTTCGTGGCTTGCGGCTTTGATGCCTGTCATAAGATCCGTTGTTTTGAGGGATTCTTCCGACCGGCAAGCCGAGAGAGTAAGTGTCGATAAAGTCAGTGCGGTTGTGATGATTGCTGATAAAATTCTTCTTTTCATACTGTTCTCCTTTCGCAAAGGCGATTTAATGCTTTCTGTATATAATACACCGCAGAGGTGCCGATTGTCAACAGACGGACAATAATTTCTGATTTTATTAATAGCGCATTTTGGTAAAGTCAATGGAAGTCAGATAGGTGGGGATTGAAATTGATAGGAATACTATCTTCAAAACTTCTTATCAATTACAATCCCCACCGTCACGGCTCGGAATAGTTTCTGAATTATAAAGGCAGGACTATCTGAATACTGTACAGCGAGCGAAAAAATTGTATCAGCCGTGCCACCTCCCCTTTTTCGAGGGGAGGCAAGTTTAGTGCGGAGCAAGGGTGTGTTGTCCTTTTGTGATGGTTGTGGGGATGGAAAGGTTCGATGCAACGGGAGGGGCAAGCCCCTCGCCCTACGAAAAGTGGGTGGGATAGTGCGGATGTGAAGCCGTATAAGCACACAGACGCTCGCCCTACGAAAAGCGGGTGGGATAGTGCGATTTTCGAGGGATAGTGCGTTTTTTTGAAGGGCAATGTCAGTGCAGTTGTACTGATAAGGTCACGAAATTATTAATACCTTATCGGTACGGAAACGGTTTTAAGCAGTGTTGGCGATATATTTCACTGTGTGGGCTTTTATAACAATCGGTTTAGTGACAGTCTGCGCCCGTAGGCTTAGGCTACGGGCTTTTTTGACGTTTTCTCCCGAATATAATCAAAAAATAAAACGAAAATGTTGTGAAAATTTACAAAATAGCTTGATTTGCGTTCTTTTTTATGGTAAAATTAAATAAAATCATAATGGCGGTACTGCGTATATCTGTAAAACAATCATATTTCACTGCCTTTGATTTCAGTTATTTTAATTGCGTTGCCCCACTTTAACAGTTTACCACGTTTAACTATTACATACATATTAGCCCAAGGAGGCGAATGAGGTGCAGTTAAACACCAACGGTCAGAAGTTTATAAATATAATAATCGGCTTTTCACGGGATTTTCCCTTTACAGTAAATCCGGGCGAACATTCCGAGAAAACCTACCCTTCTCTTTTAGAACTTATAAATCCCGATGATATTCCTCCGATAACCGAAATGTTCACCGATGTTTCGCAGGACGAGGAAAAGCGTTTTGAAGCGCATTGTCGTTTTATGGTGAACGATGAATATCACTGGTTTTTCCTTTCGTGCAAGGCGGTATATGCCGAGTACGGCAGACCTGTGCGTTTTGAGGGAACGATGTGCGATGTATCGACCTACCTTGAAACAGCAGGCGACGACCTTGTATATAACGAATTCCGCAAAAAGCACAATATAAAGCTGTCCGAGCTTAAAAAAGGCGCACCGGGGCTTGCCGATGTGCTTGATGTCGACTACCTTACAAGCATACAGCGTCCGTTTGCCGTGCCGCAGCTTTATTCCGCCATATTTGACGAAAAAGGAAAGCTGATATGCGCGCCGAAAACACAGCATAAATCCCTTTCTCCCGATGATTTTGCATATCAGAAGAAAAAAAATATCCGCATAAATCACCTTGTCAGCGGAACGTGGATACTGGGAGCAAAAACGCAGGAATTGCTCGATGACAACATTCAGCTGTGGGAAACGCTTGTACAGACCGTTTCCCGTATGGCGAACGCATTTGTTGTAGTTCTTTCGGAGATGGACAATTCGCAGAATGCAAACAAGCTGCTGGGGCAGAATGTTGAGGAGCAGATACTGCTGAATAATATCTACGCTATCATAATGCAGAGCAAAAGCGCAGATATTGCGTTAAACTCGGTCACAGAGCTTATAGGCGATTACTTTCACCTTGACAGGATAACCATAATCGACCGTGATGATTTTACTCAGGAACTGTGCTGGTGCAAGGATTACAAGTACCGCCACCTCCCTCTTGAAATAGACGGCGACACCGCACTTGACTGCACCTCTATCCGTGAGGATCTGAGCCTTACGTCATCGGCTTTTTCGGATACGGATACAAACGATCTTACAAAGTTCGGTATCAAGTCGTATGCCATCTTCAAGCTGATAAATTCGGGCGCTTTTGACAGCCTTATAATGTTCCAGACGATTGAAAAGGAGCATAACTGGACACAGCGTGAGCGTAAACAGCTCCGCAACATTTCACAGATAATCTCCTCACTTATGATGCGTAAGGAAACGCAGGATAAGCTGGAGCAGTCGCAGAAGCGTATGCGTCAGCTTGCCTTTTATGACGCTATCTACAATATTCCGAACCGTGCAAGGCTGAACAAGGATCTTGACAAGATAATGAAGCGTAATACAAAAGGCTCACTTATCGCTTTCAAGGTCACCAACACACGCACTCTGTCCGCAGTTTACGGTCACACCTATTCGGATATGCTGCTGCGCAGTATCGCTCAGTATCTTAAGGACCTGCCCGTAAAGGACATTGGTGTATATTATTTCACAAATGCGATTTTTATGCTTAATCTTCCGGATTGTACCGACAATGAAGCCAAAAATCTTGTCGAAATGCTGATACATCGTTTTTCGAAGCCGTGGAAATTCGGCGAGGATGAGCATTCCATCCATTGCAGTCTTGGCATAGCGTTCTATCCCGAAAACGGTGAGGACGCAGAGGAGCTTTGCAAGGCGGCAAGCACCGCAATGTACCGTGCAAGAGAATTCAAGCAGAACAGCTATGCTTTCTATTCAGGCTCGCTTGAGCGTACAAGAATGTTTGCGGCAAGCCTTGAACAGCATATAAGAGAATGTATAAACGACGGTATGAGAGGCTTTTCACTGCGTTTTCAGCCGTCCTTCAGTGCGGTTGACGGCAGTATAATCGGCTGTGAAAGCTTTGTACGCTGGCACGACGAGCAGTACGGCAATATTCCTAACTCAACCTTGTTCCCTATGGCTGAAAATCTCGGCTTATCCCACGTCATAGACGGCTGGGTAATGGAGCGTTCATGCGAATTCTGCAAGGAGATTCAGGACGCAGGCTTTGAGAATTTTACCGTCAGCGTAAATCTTACCGCAGGCGAACCGCAATCTGCCGAAATCGTAACGCAGGTACGTCACGCTCTTGAAGAAAGCACACTCCCTCCGTCCTCTCTGATACTCGAAATTCCTGTAAAAGCCAACATTTTCTACAGCGACAGCACACATATCCTGCACGATCTGCGTACTCTCGGTGTAAATATCGCCATAGATAAATACGGCACTGAGAATATTTCATTGAAAATCCTCAAAAACTCATACGTCAACCTTGTGAATCTTCCGGCAAAGCTGTTTATGAATCACGAGGACGAATTTGACACTGAGCTTGTAAGTTCGGTCATCCATCTTGCAAAATGCCGTGAGCTTACCGTATGTGTAAAGGGCATTGAGGACAAGGAACAGCTTGATACCGTGCAGAAGTTCGATATTGACAGGATACAGGGCTACTACTGTTCACGTCCGCTGTCGCTGACGGAAGCAAAGACAGTATTTACCGAAAGTATAAGAATAAAGGGATGCTGAGCGTATCCTGCAGTTTGCGTGCCGTAAGACCGCAGGATGTATTTTAATGTTACTTGTTGAAAAAGTCGAAGAATTGTTGATAATTCTTCGGCTTTTTGTATTTAATTTGCAAATTTGATGTAAAGAACGCTTTTATTTGCAATTCGCTTGAAAAGAGCGCATTTTTCGAGTATAATATACTTATCTGTAATTGTAAAATCGACTGCGGCTGAAACCGCATTTATATTAAAAGGAACACAGCTTTATGAAATTTATTCTAAGCAAAATTAAGACCTATTTCGGAAAACTTGATAAGCTGCTGCTGTTCATGTGTATGGGCATTGCTTTCTTTGCCGTATTTATCCAGTATACCCTTTATGAAAACGATATAAGCTCGGCAGTTACCGCAAGCCAGTATAAGACGCAGATCATAGCCTTTATCGCAGGACTTGTAATAGCGATGGCACTGGCGGCAATCAACTATAAATATCTGGCGAAGCTCTGGTTTATATACGTTCCGCTGGCAATGGGGCTGACATTACTGCTGTTCACACCTCTCGGAATACAGCGTGAAGGCGCAGATGATATAGGCTGGCTTGATCTCGGTATAATGACGATACAGCCGTCTGAGATACTGAAACTCGCTTTTATACTTTCGCTTGCCGTTCATCTTTCAAAGGTCGAGGACAGAATGAACGAGCCGATACACTTTATCCTGCTGTGCATTCACGGAGCGATACCTACACTGCTTATAAGGCAGACGGGCGACGACGGCTCGGCTTTGGTATTCCTGTTCATCTTCCTATGCATGATGTTTGCGGCAGGTCTTTCGTGGAAATATCTTGTAATGATAGCGGTGGCTATTCCTCCGGCTGTCTACGTTTTATGGAATTACCTCATGCAGCCGCACCAGCAGAAGCGTTTTCAGGTGCTCTGGGACACACAGATGCAGGAGGACGAGGCACTGGGAATATATATGCAACAACGTGTGGGAAAAATAGCCTTAGGCTCGGGCGGACTTACGGGGCTTGGGCTTTCGGGAGGAGATTATACCTATGTTCCCGAAATTCACAACGACTTCATTTTTTCATATATCGGAATGACTATGGGACTGCTCGGCTGTCTTCTGGTGGTAGGGCTTATAGCGGCTCTGTCGCTTAAGATTCTGTCAAATGCAAGCGGTGCAAAGGATACTCTCGGCAGACTTATCTGCATAGGCGTATTTGCTCTTATAGTATTCCACACAACAGTAAATATCGGAATGGTACTCGGCATCGCTCCCGTTATCGGCATACCGCTCCCGTTTTTCAGCGCAGGCGGCACATCGGGAATGTGTCTGTTTGCGGCGATAGGGCTTGTGCTGAGCGTAAGCTATCATAATTCGACCAAGTACAGAATGTTCTATACGGAAAAGGATTAAACTCCCTACGGGAGAAAAGATAAAGCAGATAAAGCAAAATGAAAGGAAACGATCATGGCAAAAAAGACAATTCACACACTTGAGGAGATTTATCCGGAAAGTGCTGTAACGGCGCAGAGAGAAAGATATGAAAAATCTGCGGAGGAATTCAGGAGCATCTTCGGCGACAGCGAACAGCTTCGTTATTTTTCCGCACCCGGCCGTACAGAAGTAGGAGGCAACCACACCGACCACAATCACGGCAAGGTGCTTGCGGCAAGTGTAAACCTTGACGTTATCGCCGTTGTAGAGCCTACAGACGACAACATCATCACGATAAAGAGCGAGGGCTTCCCCGAGGATTCGGTTGACATATCTGACCTTTCAGTTCACGAGGATGAAAAAAATTCATCTGCCGCTCTTATAAGAGGCGTTGCCGCCGGTTTCAAGAACAACGGTCTTACTATAGGCGGTTTCAGAGCTTACACAACGTCAAACGTTATGAAGGGATCGGGTCTTTCAAGCTCTGCGGCATTTGAGGTGCTTATCGGAAATATACTTTCGGGCATATACAACGCAGGCGGTATCAGCGCTGTGAAAATCGCCCAGATAGCACAGTACGCCGAGAACGAATATTTCGGCAAGCCCAGCGGACTTATGGATCAGATGGCAAGCTCGGTAGGCGGTTTCGTTGCTATCGACTTCAAGAATACACAGGCACCTATCATCGAGAATATCCCCGTTGATTTCTCGTCATACGGACACGCACTGTGCATAATTGATACAAAGGCAGATCATGCCGACCTTACAGACGATTATGCCGCTATCCCCCGTGAGATGAAGGCTATAGCAGGCTACTTCTCCGCAGAATATCTGCGTGAGATCTCCCGTGCGGATGTTATACTCAATATGGGCATCTTAAGGCAGAAGTACGGCGACCGTGCCGTTTTGCGTGCGCTCCATTTCTTCGAGGAAAACGAGCGTGTGGACAAGCTGGTACATTCACTGAAGCATCAGCATTTTGATGATTTCTTAAGCTCGATAAACGAAAGCGGAAACTCAAGCTACAAGTACTTACAGAATATATTTGCCGTTTCGGACTATACGCATCAGGCGGTAGGCATCGCACTGAACGTTGCGGAGCACGCTCTTACAAGAAAGGGTGCGTGCAGAGTTCACGGCGGAGGGTTTGCGGGTACTATCCAGGCATTCGTTCCGCAGGATATTTTAAAGAGCTTTATAGTTGATATAGAAAAGGTATTCGGCGCAGGAAGCTGTCACGTTCTTTCGATTCGTCCCGTCGGAGGTACTGAGGTGGAGATCTGATTGTGATTAGAGTGCGGTCACATTGCAGAAATTATGGCGTGGAACAGACTGTCAGGGTGTTGATTCTATCAATTTCAATCCCCACCGTCTTGCAGACAGTAAAAGATTGGATATAAAAACGATTTTATATATCGCACAACAAAGAGAAATTTTTTAGTTTTCGACTTGTCTGCAAGCCACCTCCCCTTTTTCGAGGGGAGGCAAGGGTGATAGTGCGAAGCGATGGACGATAACGCTTTTGCAAAGGATGCGAAACCAACAGAGCGTTTATCAAAAGGCAAGGGTATTGGTGAAAAATAACACCGAGTAAAACAAAACAGCCCTTTCGGGCTGTAATGTAGTAATGTATATGTCAGATGACAAACTCCTCATACTCATACTTATGGAGCTTGTCCACAAGGGCGGTTACGGCGATGCCGTTTTCGAGGTACTCCTCGCTCAGCACCTTTCCGTGTGAGTGGAGAGCCGCCGCAAGCCCCGACTTTTCATACGGTATCAGCATTTCCATACGGCTTACCTTGTCGGTAAGGTTATCCGATATGGCTTTCAGCAGTTCGTCAAATCCCGTGCCGTTCTTTGCGGAAATCATTACGGTGTTTTCTGCGGGCGGCAGTTCATAATCGAGCTTGTCGCATTTATTGAGAACGGTTATTACCGGTATTTCGCCGCAGCCAAGCTCCGACAGCAGAGAAAGCGTTGTTTCTGCCTTTTCTCTTGCCTCGGGATCGGACGCATCGCAGACGTGCAGGATAATATCCGCACTTGCCGCTTCTTCAAGCGTTGACTTGAACGCTTCTACAAGGTGGTGAGGAAGCCGTCTTATAAGCCCTACGGTATCTACAAGCGTAAGACTTCTTCCGTCGGGCAGTTCTATTGCCCTTGAGGTAAGATCCAGCGTTGCGAACAGCTTGTCCTCCGCAAGAACACCTGCGCCTGTAAGGGCGTTGAGCAGGGTCGATTTTCCGGCATTCGTATATCCTACGATAGCGCCGACACATACGCTGTCTTTCTTACGGCGGCGACGTGACAGATCACGACGTTTTTCAAGTTCTTTAAGCTCATCGCTGAGTTTATCTATTCTGCGTCTTATGTGACGGCGATCGGTTTCAAGCTGGGTTTCACCCGGTCCTCTCGTTCCTATACCGCCGCCAAGACGTGACAATGACGTACCTATTCCCATAAGGCGTGGCAGACGGTATTTAAGCTGAGCCAGCTCAACCTGAAGCTTTCCCTCGTTTGTCACTGCTCTGCCGGCGAATATGTCAAGGATAAGCATTGTGCGGTCGATAACACGCACCGAGATTATATCCTCGATATTTCGTATCTGGCTTGAACTTAGTTCCATATCAAATATAATAAGCTGTGCGTCAAGATCCTTTGCGGCGGCACTGAGTTCTTCAATCTTGCCCTCGCCCAGAATGGTCGCACTTTCGATAGCAGGACGTTTCTGAATAATACGGCACACGGTCACCGCACCTGCGGTTTCAGCCAGTTCTTCAAGCTCGTCCATAGATATTTCCGCATCATATTCGCCGGTATCTACTCCTGCGAGTATGGCACGGGTCGATTCGTTTTCCTTTAAAATCGGATTGTTTACGGTTGATTCGTTCATAATGTTCCTTTCCGGTTTGTAAATAATTAACAAAGTAAATTTATGCGGTAATCCGCAAAAGGTGGTAATCTTTATGAAGTTCAAAGAATACGACGTAATAATTGTCGGCACAGGCGTTTCAGGTCTTTATGCCGCACTCAACCTTGACAGCAGTATGCAGATACTTATGCTCTCAAAGCGTGAGCTGACGCTGTGCAACTCGGCTCTCGCACAGGGCGGTGTCGCCGCTGTAATGGACACGTCAAACGACAACTACGAGCTGCACATCAAGGATACTCTTATAGCCGGCGGCTACAAGAACAATATCGACAATGTACGCATACTTGTCGAGCAGGGTCCGAAGGATGTTAAGAATCTGCTCAATTACGGAGTTGACTTTGACAGAAAGCAGGACGGCTCTATCGACCTTACCCTTGAGGGCGGTCACTGCCGTCACAGAATCGCTCACCACAAGGACAGCACCGGCTTTGAGATAGTTACTTCGCTTATCGAGGGCGTAAAGAAGCTGTCCAATGTCACAATTCTTGAAAACACTCACCTGCTCGGTCTTACCAAGCGAGGCGACGATTTCCTGTTTGATGTGCTTCACGAAGGGAAGCACAGCTATTATACCACAAAGAACACCATTCTTGCAACAGGCGGTATAGGCAGAGTTTACGATTATACCACAAATTCTGCGATAGCAACAGGCGACGGCATACAGTTTGCTTATAATATGGGGGCTGATATTCAGCATTTAAGCTATGTGCAGTTCCACCCCACAGCCTTTGCCGACCACGAAAACCGTGAGTGCTTCCTTGTATCAGAGGCGGTACGAGGCGAGGGCGCATATCTGCTCAACTGCAACAAGGAACGTTTCATGCACAAGTATGAGCCTGAACGTAAGGAGCTTGCTCCCCGTGACGTAGTTTCAAAGGATATGATGAAAGAGCAGAAGGAAACGGGCAGTGACAAATTCTATCTTGATATTTCGTACAAGGATCCCGAATTTATCAAAAACCGCTTCCCTATGATATATAACAAGGTTCTTGAAAAGGGCTACGATATGACCAAAGAGCCTATCCCGATATACCCCTGCCAGCACTATCTTATGGGCGGTATCGGCGTAAACGGACACGGCGCTACGAATGTAAAGGGCTTATATGCCGCAGGAGAATGTGCACACACCGGCGTTCACGGCATCAACCGCCTTGCAAGCAATTCTCTGCTTGAGGCGCTGGTATTCAGCCGTCTTATCGCAGAGGACATAAACAAGAACAATACCCACAGAGAGCTTGGAACGCTTGAGGCAGATTATCCCTCGCCCGACGGCAAGCCGCTCCCTAAGGGAATACGCACCGAGATAAGACACATAATGCAACGTTCTTATTTCGTTGTACCCGACTATGTTGAGGCGGCAAAGGATATAAAGCGTGTAACGGAGCTGAAAAATCTGCTCGATAACGGCGGCTTTGAGGTAACTCCCGACTATATCGAGGCAAAATCACTGACGACAGTTGCTTACATAATCCTCAGCGAAGTAGTTGCAGAGGGAAAGGAAAAGGGCATTATATAATGAAATTATTACAGTTTTACGTTGACGATCTGATAAAAAGAGCGATAACAGAGGATATAAACTACATTGACAGCACCACCGACCTGCTTATTGACGAGGACGATATTTCGGAGGCATATTTTGTATCAAAGGCTGACGGCGTGCTTGCGGGAATTGATGTCGCTATGCGTGTTTTCACATTACTTGACGACACTATCGAGATGAATATTCATTTCAAGGACGGCGACGCTATAAAGAAGGGCGATGTTATCGCTGAGTTCAAGGGTCACACCTGCGCTATGCTGAAGGCGGAGCGTACAGCGCTCAATCTTTTACAGCACATGAGCGGTATTGCAAGCTACACAAACAAGTGCGTAAAGGCAGTCGAGGGTACTGATGCTTCTATCGCGGATACGAGAAAAACGCTCCCCGGCTTACGTCCTTTACAGAAATACTCCGTAGTGGCAGGCGGCGGAAGAAACCACCGCTATAATCTTACCGATGCGGCAATGCTCAAGGACAATCACATTGACGCATACGGCGGTATAACACAGGCTGTTACCGCTCTGCGTAAAAAAGCGGGACATATGCTTCAGATCGAGGTTGAGGTGCGTAACTTTGACGAACTGAACGAGGCGCTTGCGGTAAAGGCAGACGTTATTATGCTTGATAATATGAGCTGTGAGGATATGAAGAAGGCGGTAGAGATAACCGCAGGCAGAGCAAAGCTGGAAGCCAGCGGAAACGTAACGCTCGATAATATCCGTGACGTTGCGCTGACGGGCGTTGATATAATCAGCCTCGGTGCGCTAACTCACAGCGTGACAGCTTTTGATATTTCGATGAAGTGGAAGAAGAAAGCATGACCAACTGCGATTGTTGCGTAAACTATGTTTATGACGATGAGTACGACTGCTACACCTGCCTTGTAAATCTTGACGAGGACGAAATGCGCCGTTTCATAACGGGCGACAACTACAACTGCCCGTATTTCAGAAACGATGATGAATACGAGCTTGCAAGAAAGCAGTAACGCTGAAAGGAAAAGCTATGACAAAGATACCGAGAGGTGACAAATCATATATCGGAAAGACTGTCACTGTGACGGTTGACCGACCGATAGGCACGCATCACCCAAAGCACAGGGAGATAGTATATCCGATAAACTACGGCTATGTCGAGGGGCTTCTCGGCGGTGACGGTGAGGAACAGGACGTATATATTCTCGGTGTTGATAAGCCGGTTGACAAGGCGGAGTGCGTTATCATCGCAACTGTTATGCGTACAGACGATAACGAGGACAAGTGGGTAGGAGTGCCGTCTGAGCTTGTCGGCTCTGAGCTTTGCTGTGAGTGCAATATAGTAAACGCCGTTCATTTTCAGGAGCAGTTCCACACCTCTGAGATATTCGCCTTATATGAAAAGACCTGCGGTGCGGTAATGTACACAGGGGGGAGAAATGACCGCAGATATTTTCTTATCAAGAACAACAGCGGTCATATCGGCTTTCCGAAGGGTCACATCGAGTACGGCGAGAATGAACGTGAGACCGCTCTGCGTGAGGTTTTCGAGGAGTGCGGACTTGAAGCCGAATTAGATGAGGATTTCCGTGCGGAGTACACATTCCATACGCTTGACAACACCGAAAAGACAAGCGTATTCTTTGCAGGAAGGTTTGACAGGGATGCCGCCGTGAAGATTCAACAGGAAGAGGTAATAGGCGACTGGCTGTTAAACTACGGGGAGGCTATGAACAAGCTGAACTGGGAGCAGGATAAGGCGATTTTAAAAGCCTGCGAGGAATATCTCAATTCAAAGCAGAAGTAATTATATATCTGTAAAATACCCTTGCGAAACGTTTTGGAGTTTGCAAGGGTATTTCAGCTTAATTAAAACTATATTGTTTGATGTGTTTCTGTTATATCTTTTAGTATTTATCTATGATAGCAAGCTACCGATAGTTCTTTT
>OHEE01000695.1_pt1 | contig 13400 bp, 14 predicted proteins | sample 1567191 | NCBI WGS metagenome assembly OHEE01 (sample SAMEA3879562, study PRJEB24766) | human gut metagenome | biome: human-associated habitat; feature: feces | place: USA | collected 1985/1987
CGCCGCGCTGCTGCTCTCCGCCGGAGCACTGGGCTGGGAAGTTGTTCAGCCGGTCTCCCAGCCCTACCATGGCCAGCACCTGCCGGGAGTCCAGAGGATTCTTACAGATCTGGCTGGCCAGCTCCACGTTCTCCAGCACCGTCAGATTGGGCATCAGGTTGTAGAACTGAAAGACAAAGCCGATGCTCTCCCGGCGGTACTCCGTAAGCTGACGCTTGTTGAAGCCGGAGATCTCCCTGCCGTTGACCGTCACCCGGCCGGAGGTGGGGGAGTCCATGCCGCCCAAGATGTTGAGTACCGTAGATTTGCCCGCGCCGCTGGCCCCCAAAATGATGGTGTATTTCCCCTCCGGTATGGTAAAGCTGATGTCGTCTACCGCCCGAATGGTTGTCCTTCCCATGGTGTACTCCCGCACCACATGTTCCAATTGGACCCCTGCCATACGCGCCCACTCCATTATCGCTATAGTGAATTTGACGAAATTCTTCCGCTTCTCTTTATTTTTTTCTTCTATATTAGATCATAGCGCCAAGCGGCAAAAAACGCAAGCCCAGTGGCGACAGGAAAAGCCCCCGCACGAAAGCTGTGCGGGGGCTCTGATGGGTTTATTTGTCAAACGCCGGGTTGGTAAAGTAGATGTTTTTCTGGTCCATCTTCTCCTTGGCCAGACGCACCGCCTCGCCGAAGCGCTGGAAGTGAACGATCTCCCGCTCACGCAGGAAGCGGATGACGTTGTTGACATCCGGATCGTCGGACATGCGCAGGATGTTGTCGTAGGTGGTGCGGGCTTTCTGCTCTGCTGCAACTGCGAAAGAACAACATATCATGTAAAACAGATAGGACAAGCTGCTTTCATACACGCTAAAACTGAATATTGAACCGCACAAGCGGCGTTTCTCATTCCCACACCGGGAAAACAGGAACGCCGCTATTTTTATGCCCTCGTGTTACGCAGTAGGGGCAGAAAAAGCCTTGATTTATGCGGCTTCCAGAACGGAAAACTGTCGGGGCAAGGGAAAGATACCTTTTCCCCTCAAATCCCCGTTCTGCTGCGTAACAAATCCACAGCAAAGGAGCTGATAAGCTATGGCAGTTTTCAGAGTGGAACGGAACACGGGATATACCGTAATGAGCAACCACCACTTACGCAACAAGGAGCTGACCTTGAAAGCAAAGGGCTTGTTGTCGCAAATGCTCTCACTTCCCGAAGATTGGGACTATACCCTTGCGGGGCTGTCCCATATCAACCGGGAGCAAATCGACGCTATCCGGGAAGCGGTGCGGGAACTGGAACGCGCCGGGTATATCGTCCGTTCAAGGGAACGCGACGCAAAAGGACGCCTGCGGGGTGCCGACTATGTGATTTATGAGCAGCCACAGCTACCGCCTAAACCGGATTTACCTACGTTGGAAAATCCAACATTGGAAAATCCAACGCAGGAAAACCCTACGCTGGAAAAACCTACGCAGGAAAATCCAATGCAATTAAATAAAGAGATACAAAGAACTAATCTATCAAAAAAAGAAAAATCAAATACTGATACACAAAGTACCCATTCCATTCCTATCCTTTCCCCTAACCCCTCTCCCTTAGAGGGACAAGCGGCTGCGCCGCAGGAACGGAAACGAAAGGAACCGAACGACGCATACCGGGTATATGAGGAAATCATAAAAGACAACATTTGCTATGACATTCTCAAACAGGATATGCCCTACGACCATGACCGGATAGATGAAATCATTGACCTTATCCTTGAAACGGTCTGCACAAGACGCAGGACAATCCGTATCGCCGGGGACGACTACCCGGCAGAGCTTGTAAAGTCAAAGTTTATGAAACTGGACAGCGAACATATCCGGTTCGTCCTTGAATGTATGAGGGAGAACACCACGAAGATACGCAATATCAAGCAGTACCTGCGGGCGGCACTGTTCAACGCGCCGTCCACTATCGGCAATTACTACACTTCCCTTGTCGCCCACGACATGGCAAGCGGCGCACTGGCTCCGCGAAAGCCCCAGTTTGGCGACCCGGACTATTATTCCTGCAACGAGGGCGAAAGCCTGTAAACAGAAAAAGGAGGATTTTTTATGGCACAGAGAACCGGAGCATTGGTATTTGACGAGCTGACCGACCGTTACGACATTCGTTTTGACCTTAACGCCTACTACGGGGGCTTACATTGTGGGGATTGTCTGGAAGTGTTTGTAAGGGGCAAATGGAAGCCGACCCGCATGGAGTACGGGCAGAACTGGTATCTGGTGGGTATCCGCGCCGAGGACTTGAACGGACTTAGGGTGCGGATTTAATAAAACGGCAGGCACAGGGCAGCCGGAAATGGCTGCCTTTTTCTGCCTGGACACAGACTTTTGCGAAAGGAGGACGATAATTGCAGGAGGAAGTCAATGAAAAAGTGATTGCCCTGTCAATCAAGACCGGGAAGCTGTCTGCGGAAGTGCTGCAAAAATCCATGAAATTCTTTCTCTCACAGGTAAAGAAACAGGCAGACAGGCGGCAAATGCCCCACGGCAAACAGACCCTAAAGCAGCTTATGAAGCAGAATGCAGGCGTTTCCAATATCGAAATCACGAAGGACAATATCAAAGCCTTTGAGAGTACCGCGAAAAAATACGGGATTGACTTTGCGCTGAAAAAGGACGCGCCTTTAAAGAGTTTTCCGCAAAGAAGCTCTCACGGGAGCAGAAGCCTTCTATCCGAAAGGCGTTAGCCGTTTTCCGGGATAAGGCGAAACAGCTCAATGCGAACCGGGAGAAAGTCAAGAACAAGGAAAGGGGGATTGAGCGTTGAACAACTTAGACTTGAAAAAGCTGATTATCCCGAATATCCCCTATCTGCTCTTTGTCTGGCTCTTTGGCAAAGCAGCGCAGGCGTTCCGCTTATCGCCGGGGGCTGACCTGTCCGAAAAGCTGCTTGCCCTTGGGACGGGATTTTCCGCAGCCTTTGAAAATGCTGCGCCGAGCTTACACCCTATGGACTTGCTCATCGGCATAGCGGGGGCGGTGCTTATCCGGCTGATTGTCTACTTCAAGGGCAAGAACGCGAAGAAATACCGGAAAGGCGTGGAATACGGCTCTGCCCGTTGGGGAAATGCCGAAGATATAAAGCCGTATGTAGACCCGGTGTTTGAAAACAACGTCATTCTGACCCAGACCGAACGGCTGATGATGAGCAGCCGACCGAAGCAGCCGAAGTATGCAAGGAATAAAAATATCCTTGTAATCGGCGGTTCCGGCTCCGGCAAGACGAGGTTTTTTGTGAAACCGAACCTCATGCAAATGAACGCTTCATATATCGTAACTGATCCGAAAGGTACAGTAGTCGAGGAATGTGGTAAAATGCTCCAACGTGGTGGATATGAGATAAAAATACTCAATACCATCAACTTTAAGCAGTCTATGAGGTACAATCCTTTCAAGTACATCTACTGCGAAAACGACATTCTGAAGCTGGTCAACTGCATCATGGAAAACACCAAGGGCGAGGACAGCAAGGGCGGTGAAGATTTTTGGGCGAAGGCCGAAGCTCTGTACTATCAGGCCCTTATCGCCTACATCTGGTATGAGGCCCCGGAGGAAGAAAAGAACATGACCACGCTGTTGGAGATGTTAAACGCCTCAGAAGTTCGTGAAGATGATGAAGAATTTCAAAATCCGGTAGATTTAATGTTCGAGGTGTTGGAAAGAAAGAAGCCAGATTCCTTTGCGGTTCGCCAATACCGACTCTATAAATTAGCCGCTGGCAAAACAGCAAAGTCGATCTTGATTAGCTGCGGCGCAAGAATGGCACCATTTGACATTAAGGAAGTCCGCCAGCTTATGGAGGGTGACGATTTGGAACTGGACAAGATTGGGGACCGGAAAACGGCGCTGTTCTGCATCGTCTCCGATACCGACATGACCTTTAATTTCATATCGGCCATGGTGTATACGCAGATGTTCAACGTCCTGTGCGACAAGGCTTTGGAGAACGGCGGCGCGCTGAAAACGCACGTTACCTGCCTCCTGGACGAGTTTGCCAACCAGAAGATTCCCAACTTCCAGCACCTTATCAGCGTTATCCGAAGCCGTGAGATCTCCGCGCATATCATTGTGCAGACACAGAGCCAACTCAAGGCGGTATATAAGGACCACGCTGAAACCATTATCGGTAACTGCTCCTGTGTATTGTTCCTCGGAGGTAAGGAAAGAAGCACATTAAAGGAGATTTCCGAAACTTTAGGCAAAGAAACCATCGACCTTTTCAACACCTCTGACACCAGAGGGAGCCAGCGGAGCATGGGCGTCAACTACCAGAAATTGGGGAAAGATATGCCATAATTCATGGTGACGAGTTCAGTTGCCTTGAATAACAGATGAACAGGGACACGATCAACTGGATTCGGATAAAACGAAAACAGGAGGTCGCTATGAAGAAATTGAAAAAGCATATCCATGATGACAGTAACGGTCTGGACTATGTTCTGGTCGGAGACTACTATATTCCAGACTTACAGCTGCCGGAGGAAAGCCGCCCAATCGGACGGTGGGGACGGATGCACAGGGAATATCTGCAAGAGTATTGTCCCGACCGGTACAATGAATTGCTTCTGTCTGGAAAGCTGTGGACATATCTTGCCGATCTGGATGAGCAGGCACAGAACCGTCTGGATTGTATCATTGCCCAGATAAAAGAAACAGAGGGAGTCACGGAGGAATTGAAAGCAAAAGACCAGCTTGCATGGGTCGGTCACATGAACAGCATACGCCACCGGGCAGAGGAAGTCATTCGGTCTGAGATGATTTTCGTCTGAGAAGGTGGAAAAACTGAGGCCATTCACTTTTATAGTGGATGGCCTTTTTGCTACCTGCGCTTTTTCTTTTTTGGCATATAATACGGCTGTGACTTGGCTTTTCCCCGCATATTGTTTGGGTTTTTAAGCAGTTTGGACAGGCTCAGTATCCGCAGAAAAGCCGAAAAGTCCTCGGATGAAATTTTTTCAAAAGGAATCTGCATTTTATCACAGAACTCATGGATCATAGCTTCTGTGTCGGTTCCCATCTGTATGGCCTGTTCAAAATTCTCTTTGACCTCATCCAGTGTTGGCTGTGGGTCGGCTGTGGTCTTGTCTTTCAAATGGGCTTCCCGTATATCCCGGACAATGCTGTCCAGATCATCATGAAGGATATGGCTGTAAAAATCGTTCTCCTGTACCTGACCCAATTCCAGCGTCCGCATATACAGATCATTTTCTCCAGGTGCGTGTTCTTTAAGAATGGTCTGCCGGGTAGCTTCCAGAATCAGATTCATCTGGTTCACCCGCATATCAGCGATCTGGTCAATAAAGATTTCCATATCAACCATCAGCCGCAAAAAATTTGGATGAGTCGCCAGTTCACAAAGCAGGCGGTTGTTGATCTTTCCGCTGCTCAAAAGTTCCACCATAGCGTCACTCAGATGCAGAGCTTGAAGCTCCGTGTTTGGGTGATTTTTATTTTCTGACACGCCCATCAGATAATCAGTGGACACTCCGTAAAACTTTGCCAGTGTCGCAATCGCAAATGGGCTGATGTCTTTGTAGTCATCGCTCTCATATTTCCCCAGTGCCGACTTAGACAGGCCGGTCTGTTCTGCCAGCTGTTCCAGCGTCAGGTGCTTATCCACCACTCGCAGGTCTTTGAGCCGTTCCGGGATTGACAGTTTTGTGTACATCAAAGCACCTCCTTGCCATCGGTTTTTGTTTTTCATTATAGCACATTTCCGAGAGCGTGGAAATATGCGGTTTTCATGTGCTTTTCCTGCGTCTTGGACATACGGGAGCAGCCCTCTTTTTTCGGTAAACTGGTTCTTGTCAGGAGACATAGAACCTTGAAAAATGAATGACCGACTGCAAGGGGGACGACCTCCGGGGAAGTGACGCCACGATAAGAGCGCACCAAAGAGGACAATACGCTGGGAGAGAATCCGGGCAGGAATATTTTGCAGACAGACCGGCAGACAGAAAAATAAACGATGCGGAACATACCGCATCAAATGAATGGAGGTAGATCATTATGAAACTGAATATGAAGGAAAAGAAAATTCTTTACGCTTACGCCTGCCCCAGCCATCACAACACAGTGACAAGGCTGAAATGGCTGACAGCATTGACTGTTGACCCGGAGGCGAAAAGCCAGATGCTTCATCTTGCTCGTAAAATTGAGACAGAGACAGAGGAAAGGTGGTACGAAGCCTTTTACCATCATCTGCGTATGGAGATGGACGAATACCGCCGGATTAGACGCAGTCTGCGTGCGCTGAAAGCAAACACCGATTATGAGGAGGAACTGTATGAGGAAGCTGTCTAAATATGAAAAAGAAACCATCATCAACTGGAATGAGGGCGAGACGATTGCCAGTATCTACACCTTCAATGCCAGCTTGAAACGCAGACTGGAGGATTTCAGCCGGAAGTACCCTCTGCTGTGCCGCTTGGAACGCAGTACGCCGGAAGGTAGCGTGACCTATGTGATGGACAAGTCACGACTTTCGATCCGGCTGGTGCCGCCGTACAGCGAAGAACGGCTGGCAGCTGCAAGGGAGTACGCAAAAGAGCATGGCTTTCAGGTCATACAGACAGAAGAAAAAATCGCTTAAAATGAGGGCGATTTACGAAAAAATATCGGGTCTGCACCCGCTGTTTTGATCGGCAATTTCCGCAGGCGTATTCTGTATCCACTTCTCGCCTATGGGCGTAAATGTACGGATACGGAGCCGGTGAAACTGGCAAAAACCGCTTCTGCGGTGAAGGCCAGCTTCGCCGGTGCGGGAGTACAGAGGGCAGCCAGCCCTTTGTGCCGGGGTGCAGGGGCGGCAGCGCACTGCTGGGGTCAAGGGGCAACGCCCATTGGCAGGTTGAGGGCAGCCGCCCCATCGGGTCAAGGGCGAAGCGCCTTGCCCAGGGAAAGTTGATGCCTGCGTCAACTTATACTGGGTATTACCTGACGCAAAACTTCGCAGGTCTGGCGGCTTTGCCGCCCTCCCCAGCCCAGAACATCTTTGCAGGAAGGAGGAAAAATGTTTGAAATTAACAAGACACAATGGACGATCTGGGAAGCATGGCACTTACAATCCCCGGCACAATGACCGTCGGTTCGATGTAGAAAATAGCGAACACATTGACGCTGAGCGTGCCAGACAAAATGTGTACTGGGATTGTTACCGGGGCTTTACCACCCACGACTTTCGGGAAAACCCAGAGCAGCCGGATTTCAGCTTTGAGGAAATTGAACGGATGTATTACTACGAGCATTATGCCGACCATGTCAATGCTCAGAACGCCCGGAACGAGAAAACCCGGCACATTGAGCGCAATCGCACTGTGGATGATCTTTTGAAAAATAACAAGACCTGTCCAGAAGAAAGCATCTACCAGATCGGCACTATGGAAGAATCCGTTCCGCCAGAGACTTTAGCGCTCATTGTCAGTGAATTTTATGAGGAATTTGAAAACCGTTTCGGTTCTCATATCCACATTTTAGACTGGGCGCTCCATCTGGATGAAGGAACTCCGCACATCCATGAGCGCCATGTATTTGACTGTGAAAATCGGTATGGAGAGCTGTGCCCCCAGCAGGAAAAGGCGTTGGAGGAACTGGGTATCCCTCTCCCTAAACCGGAACAGCCAAAAGGAAAGCACAATAACCGGAAACAGACTTTTGATGCAGTCTGTCGGATAATCTTATTTGACGTTGCCAAACGGCATGGGCTGCATCTGGAACAGGAGCCGTCTTATGGTGGGCGTGACTATTTGGAAAAGCAGGATTATATCCTGATGAAGCAGAAGGAGCAGCTGGCGACACAGGAACAAAAGCTGGAGGAACTGACGCTAAAAATTGAGGATGTAGAAACCTTGCTGGAAGATGTTTCCGGTGCAGCCTATGACAAGGCGGTGGAGGTTGTGACCGACAAGGTTCGGGAACAAACCCAGCTTGAAGATATGGAAGTAATTGAGAAATATCGAAAGAGCGTGGTATCGCCCAATGCCAAAAATTCGCCAGAAGTTGTGAAGATAGCGAACACTCTGCTGAGTAGGGTGCGAGAAAAATTACAGCAGTCTGCTGAAAAAGTTCTCAAAAAGGTACAGGCGGTGCTGTTAAAACCGGAGGTCAAACAGGCTGGCAAAGAGCAGATCAAAAATAAAGCCAGAAAATCCATTAAGGAGAAGCTGGCACAAGGTAAACTGGACGCTGATCGGGAGAACCGGGAGCGCTGGGAGCGTGAAGGACGGATTGCTCCAACAAGAAAACAGGATATGGAATTGTGAGGCATCTGATTTTCTATGGAAACCGGATGCCTTTTGCATTGTTTGGAGGTGGAAGAAACGAATGTATTTGAAGCAGTAAAACAGTCTGTTACCACAAGGCAGGCTGCTTTGGTTTATGGAATTTCAGTAGGACGCAACGGGATGGCTTGTTGCCCGTTTCACGATGACAGGCATCCCAGCATGAAGGTGGACAGACGGTTCCATTGTTTTGCCTGTCAGGCAGATGGAGATGTGATTGATTTCACTTCCCGTCTTTTTGGACTAAGCAGTAAAGAAGCTGCCTTAAAGCTGGCAGAGGACTTCTCAATCAGCTTTGACCGCAAAGGCCACGATCCGCCACAAAAGAGAGTAATCAAAAGAAAAATCAGCGAGGAAATGCGATACCGGCAGGCAGAGCAGAAATGCTTTCGGGTGCTGTGCGACTACCTGCGTTTGCTGGAACGATGGAAAGAAGAATATGCGCCCAAACAACCGGAGGATGACTGGAATCCTTTGTTTGTGGAGGCTCTGCACAGGCAGCCATATATCGAATATCTGTTGGATCTTCTTCTGTCTGACAGCATAGAAGAACGAGCTTTTGTAGTTGCTGAGTATGGAAAAGAGGTGAGGAAAATTGAACAGCGAATATCAGAGTTTATCGCCAGCCACCCAGCAGGCTGTGATGAGCGCAGCCGAAGCCATAGCGCCGGAACAGAGCGTTGATAAGGTGCGGCAGAGCCTTTCTGTTACCGACAAGGGAAAAACAGCCAACACCATCGACAACTGCCGGATTGTGTTCTGCTGCGATCCACTCCTGCGGGATGCCATCCGGCTTAATCTCCTGACAGACCGGGTAGACATTGTACAGGACTTGGGCTGGCGCAGGAATACCAGCGCTCTGACGGATACTGATGTGAAATATCTTCTCCTCTATTTTGAGAGAAACTATGAGCTGACCAGTGAGAAAAAGATCACGGCTGCCCTTTCTATCGTAGCAAACGAAAATTGTTACCATCCAATTCAGGATGTGCTGAACAGTCTTGTCTGGGACGGTACACCACGCATCCGATCCTGTCTGCACCATTTTCTTGGTGCTGATGAAAGTGACTATGTGGAAGAAATGCTGAAACATTTCCTGCTGGGTGCTATACGCCGGGTATTCCGTCCCGGTTCCAAATATGAAGAAATGCTTTGTTTGGTGGGCGGTCAGGGTGCCGGGAAGTCCACATTCTTCCGACTGCTGGCGATCCGGGACGAATGGTTCTCTGATGACCTGAAGAAGTTGGATGACGACCGGGTATTCCAAAAGCTACAAGGTCACTGGATCATTGAGATGTCAGAGATGCTTGCCACCAGCAGCGCAAAGAGCATTGAAGAAATCCGTTCCTTTATTAGCCGACAGAAGGAAACCTACCGGACACCTTATGAATCTCAGCCTAAAGACCGGCTTCGGCAGTGCGTGTTCGGTGGTTCCTCGAATACCCTGGACTTTCTGCCGCTGGATCGAGCCGGGAACCGGCGCTTTCTCCCAATCATGATTTACCCGGAGAAGGCAGAGGTTCACATTTTGGAGGACGAGGACGCTTCCAGAGCGTATCTGTTGCAGGTATGGGCAGAAGCTATGAGCATTTACCACAGCGGCAAGTATTCCATGAAATTCAGCAAGTCCATCCAGCGTCAACTGGTGGAGGTGCAGAAAGACTTCATGCCGGAGGACACCGAAGCTGGACAGATACAGGGATTTCTGGAACACTACACCGGAAACATGGTCTGCTCAAAACAGCTGTTCAAGGAGGCGCTGGGACATACCTTTGATGAGCCGAAGCGGTGGCAGCTCCACAATATCAATGAGATCATGAACACGGTCGTGACCGGTTGGAAGCCTTTTTCCAATCCCCGGATGTTTGCCGGATATGGCAGACAAAAGGGCTGGGAACGGGACACTTCCGGCAACGAACTACCCAGCAACGAAGGTGGATTTGTAGAACTGAGTGAAGAAGAATGCCGTCAGCTGGAACTTCCGCAGGAGTGGATCGCCTGACAAGGACGGTCTGTTGCCGGGATAGTTGCCAGTTGGTTGCCGGGTTCGTTGCTGATAAATTTATGGTTTTGATATGGAAAAAGCCCGTAAATAAAGGATTTTTATTATCTATCTATGTTTCCGGCAACGAAAGCAACGAGATTTTACAAGAAAATTTGAAAAGTAAGAAATCAGGGTCAGACGATAGTTTACAGGTTTTTTGATGTCCGTTGCCGGACTTCGTTGCCACAGCTACCGTCTGATCCCCTATTCTATGGAGGTAGCCTATGGAGAAAAACAAGAAGCAGAATAAAAAAGTCCAGTTTGTAGTGGTTCGTGAGTTTTCTGGGGACAAAACCATGCGGGAAGCCTTTGAGCAGCTGATCGAGCGTCAGACCTGCGAACACTTCGAGGAATGGTTAGAGCATCAGGAAATGGCACGAAAAGCGGCGTAAAGCAGTTGAATCATGGACAGGGGCATGGTATTATAATGGTATCGTGTCCCTGTTCATAGAAGGAGAACACTATGAGCAGGAAAAAACAAGTGAATCAGAAAATCACAGCCCTTTATTGCCGTATCTCTCTGGAGGATGGCGGCGATAATGAGAGCATGAGCATCAGCAACCAGAAACTTATGCTCCGGGACTTTGCCGAAAAAAACGGAATGTTCCAGTATGAGTATTATGTGGATGACGGTTATACAGGCCGCAATTTCAACCGCCCTTCTTTTCAGCGCATGATTGCCGATATTGAGGCGGGAAAGATCGGCTGCGTTATCACCAAAGACCTGTCCAGACTGGGCAGGAATTATATCGAAGCTGGCAGCTATATCGAAATCTTTTTCCCAAAACACAATGTACGCTATATCGCCATTACAGACGGAGTGGACAGCCTGACCCGTCAGGAAATGGACATTACGCCGTTTAAGAATATCCTGAACGATATGTACAGCCGGGATATTTCCAAAAAGGTGCTGGCAGGGCGTATGACCCGTTCCCGGCAGGGGAAGTTTTGTGGTGGGCAGCCGCCCCTCGGTTTGATGCGTGACCCGGAGGATAAGGGGCATTTGATCCGTGACCCTGAGACAGCACCGGTAATCCGAAAAATCTATGATATGGCGCTGGATGGCTGGGGATGTATGCGGATTGCAAAGCAGCTCATGGATGATAAAGTCCCAATCACCAGAGTAAAAAGTAACACAGAATGTGATGTAAATTACTATTCATGGGGAAGTGCAAGAATCAGCCATATCCTGCGGAATCCCTTTTATAAGGGCGCACATCTGGTCTGCCGGACACATCAGAAAGGGATTCGCTCCAACACCTATGATATTATCCCTCGTGAGGACTGGGAAATTATCGAGGATTGCCATGAAGCAATCATCTCCCCGGAAGAATGGGAGCAGGTGCAGGAAATCATTGACCGCAGACCAACCATTATGAAGGGCAACTCCTGCCCCTTTTATAACCTGTTCCACGGTATCATTTATTGTGCGACTTGCGGAAAGTCCATGCAGGTGCGGTATGAAAAGGTTGGCAGAACCGGAAAGAACCGTTTTACCGGCGAACAGCGGGAACCGATTGATAAGGCGTATTATATCTGCCAGACCTATAACAGGCTGGGCAAGAACGCCTGTACCAGCCACAAGATCGAAGCCAGAGATTTATACAATCTTGTGCTGAAAGATATTCAGGAGCTGGCAAAGACTGCGCTCAAAGATGCCGATGCTTTTTATCAGCGGCTGAGCAGCCGGATGGAGCGCCGGTATCTTCTGGACGCTTCCCAGACACAGAAGGAATGTCAACGACTGGAAAGCAGGAATCGTGAAATTGATGAGATGTTTCTGAGCCTATATACCGATAAGGCAAAAGGAATCTTGACTGAGCAGCGTTTTATGAAGCTGACAGCAACACTGGAGCAGGAGCAGGAAGCTAACCAGAAGCGCCTGCGAGACCTGCTGTTGATGATGCGCCACTCTGACGAACAGGAAAATGAAGTCCGCACCTTTATCAAAGAAATCCGGCGTTATGCAGCCATTGAAGAACTGGATGAAGCGGTGCTGAACCGGCTCATCAGCAAAATTTTGGTGGGCGAAGTCAAGAAGATTGACGGACAGAAGGTGCAGGAAGTCAGAATCGTTTATAACTTTGTCGGAGAAATCCCGGAGATTACAGCATAATCATTTCGCCTCATCTCTCAATCAGCGAGGGATGAGGCTTTTCTTTTTGTAAAATTGCAATAGATATATTCATAATTTATTTACAATTAAATTCCTAGCCGTACAGCAGAAAAATGATGACGAAAGATCATGCAAATGCTATAATGTTTGCATATAGATATGACAATTTGACCATATCGGAATCTTTATTCAAACAGATGATTGGAGATATTGCTATTATGAGAAATCCATGGCCAATTTTCAGCATTGCGGCTCTCTCCGGAGCTGCGTGCTTGATTTATGATCACTTTTTTTCTTACGAGACTATGTGGATTGCTGTTGTAGTGTTCCTTGTGCTGCTGGCTCTATGCTTTTTCGCATATTGCAAATATGAACACTGGCTGGCAAAGAAACTTAACCCCTATGTGGTGGCATATCAAAGCGATCACAACCTTGAGAATTTGAAACATGGATTGGATCGCTGGCGTCCTTGGGCACTCAGCAAGCATTCCAAAAACATCATTACAGCGAACTGGTTCTCCGCTCTGCTGGAACAACAGCGCTGGACAGAAGCGGAAGAAACTTTGGAGCAGTTTTTGCATCGAGCAAAAAATACGCAGGATAAACTGGGGTATCACCTACTTCGTGAAGATTACGCAAGGGCGATCGGAGACACTGAATTAGAGAAGCAGGAACGACTTCTAAGCGAACAGCTAAAAACCCAGCTTGGAAATAAAAAGGGAGAATCAAGAATACCCGCAAGCGCCAAAGAGAGTAAATATGCTTTCTTTTGCTGGCTCTCTTTCAGCGTTGGTCTGGCACTGTTCGGAATCATCAGCAATATCGCCACCGGGGACTCAATCCTTGGATCGTTTGGAGCCGGAGTTTTTATTTTGGGCTTGTTCTCGTTCCCAGTCTGCTTGATCTGGCTGATTCTCTG
>OHEE01000717.1_pt1 | contig 12864 bp, 10 predicted proteins | sample 1567191 | NCBI WGS metagenome assembly OHEE01 (sample SAMEA3879562, study PRJEB24766) | human gut metagenome | biome: human-associated habitat; feature: feces | place: USA | collected 1985/1987
CCCAGTAATATAGCCCCTTCCCACGGGGAAGGGGTTTGGGGTTAGGGATAGAGAAGTTGCCCTATTTTTATAAAAATAGACTTTTTCTACTTCTACAAACCGAGGTGCCGCAAAAACGGCACCTCAATTCTTAATATTTATCGTTTGCGTCCTCTGTAAACTCTGTTTCCGAATTCACAGCCGTGTCAAAATGCGAGATTCCTACAGCTTTCGTTTTCTTTTGTGCGGGAGTTTCCGTTTTGGCTTTTTCCGTTTTGAAGTCGGCGGATATGGTTTTTATTGCCGATTCGCTGTTTTTCTTCTTGTTTTCGGCTGTGCTTTCGGCTTTCTTTTTCTGCGTATTTGTAGCAGGCTTGCTTTCGTTTTTCTTTATCTGCGTATTTGCAACCGGCTTGCTTTCGTTTTTCTTTATCTGCGTACTTGCAACCGGCTTGCTTTCAGGTGCCTTTTTATCTGTGATTATTTCCGCAGGCTTGCTTTTGACAGCAGGCTTCTCGGCTTTTATTTCTTTAGCATCCGCTGTGGTTTTCTTTATTTCCTGCTTGCTTTTTACCGTTTTTTCCTTGTCACGCTTTGGCTCGGACGGCTTTTTAGCTTCCGGGCTATCGGCTTTTTCCGGTTTTGCCGAAGCTGTTTTCTCGCTTTCGTCAGCCTTGCCTGCGGTTTTAACCGGTTCTCCCTCGATTGCCTTTTTGCTTAATTTGAATTTGCTTACCATACCGTCAAGGATAGTCGCCTGTGAAGATAATTCTTCTGCCGATGCGGCGCATTCTTCGCTTGTAGCGGAGTTTGTCTGTACAACGGAGGAAATCTGATCGACACCTGCTGTTATCTGAGAAATAGCCGTTGCCTGTTCTTCACAGGCTGTTGAAATATCCTCAATCAGACCGGTCGTCTGCGTGGTGGTTTCAACGATAAGAGCAAGCGTTTGCGCCGTATCGTTTGCGATTGCGGTACCGTCCTCGACTGCCTTCATAGAATCTCCGATAAGCGTTGTGGTATCGCTTGCCGCCTGTGCAACCTTGCCCGCAAGATTTCTTACCTCGTCCGCAACTACGGCAAAGCCCTTGCCGGCTTCTCCCGCTCTTGCCGCTTCAACGGCGGCATTGAGTGCAAGAATATTCGTCTGGAACGAAATATCGTCGATGGCTCTTATGATATTTGCTATCTGCTTTGAAGTATCGTCTATCTTTTGCATAGCCTCAAGCAGAATATTCATCTTCTCATTTCCCGAATCAACCAGCTTTGCGGCTTGTTCGGAATTCTTGGCTGCGTCGCCTGCTCTTGCGGCATTGCGGTTTACCTTTTCGGATACTTCCGCAAGCGAAGCGGAAAGTTCTTCCACAGAAGCCGCCTGCCTTGTAGCACCCTCCGAAAGATTTGCGGCGGCAGCTGATACCTGATCCGCACCGTTAGATACCTGATCTCCTGCTGTGCTGATACCTCTCATCGTCTTGTTGAGCGAGAGCATTATTCTTTCGTATGAAGCCCTCAGCTTTGCAAAATCACCGAAATACACATCGGCAGGAGAATATGTAAGATCGCCGTTTCCGAGTGCGGCGAGCATATTGTCAAGGTCCGTGATAACTGCATTTATCTGTGTCGTTATCTGATTCGTGCTTTCGCTGAGCTGGCTTATTTCCTTGTCGATATTTTTGCCGAAGTCGAGCGGCTCGGCATGAAGATTTCCCTGTGAAAGCGTCACTATCCTGTCAGAGCAGAGTTTGACGGGCTTGATAACCTTCTTGACAATCGTGAGAATCAACAGTACCGATACGACAAAGCAGATAACAGCTACCATAGTTCCTATAGTCAGCGACATCTTTATGCTGTCCGTGTATTCCGACGGGGTAGCGACAACAAGACAACTCCATCCTTCCGTATTCGCAATAGGAGCATAGGTCACATATTTATCCACGCCGTCAAGCGTAACCTCCGCAAAGCCTTTTTCGCCTTTTATGGCATTGCTTATGCAGTCCGCTATGCCCTGATATGAGCTGTCCGCCTGCGCAAGCGTCTTGTAGTTTATACGCTCTGTCAGCTTGGTTTCATCGGGATACGCAATTATCGTACCCGTCTGGTCTATCGCCATGGCATAGCCTGTTTCGCCTATTTTCGTCTGACCTATCACGGCTGAGAATGTACTCATGTCAACACACGCCATAAGTACGCTTCTGAGCGTTGTATTGTCGCTGTCGAACATAGGTATTGCTACGTCCATAAGAACGTGCTTCAGATCCTTTGCGGCATAAGGCTCGCCCTGTGCTGTTTTTTTGGTTTCCACAGCCTTTTTGAAGCTCTCGTTTTCCGAGTAATCAAGCGTTTCGGCATAGAAACACTTGCCGTTCGTATTCACGATCTTAATATCGGTCAGCATAGGGTTCTTTGTAAGTATCGAGAAGCACTTTGTGGAAAGAGTACCCGTATCCGTCAGATCGTCAAATCCCGAATCATACGCAATCTGCTGCAGTTCCGCAGTGATGGAACTAAGCTGATTGGAAACGGTATTCGAAGACATATCCGCAACCTCGGTCAGCTGATTTTTCAGCGACTCCTGTAAAAAGTTGTAGTTTATGCCTATATTCACACCGCCGACGATAAGGAGCGAGCCGCCTACCGCAAGACACATCCATTTGAATATCCTGCCTGTGAGCGATTTACGCTTTTTCTGCACCTGCTTTACACCATCGGAGATTTTGCCAAATTCTTTTGATTTATCCTTTTTAGCTGACATTAGCTTGTCCTCCCGGATTTGTTATGTTGTGTGTTATTACTAAATCATACCACATTATAAGAGTAAAGTCAAATAACCGAAGCATTTTCTACGGCAGTTTTCACAACTGCAATAAAAATCACACCGTGAAATTGTTTATTCTGCATATATTTATCGTTACTCAGCTTGCCGCTGTTATTTTGTATGCCTGTTTATGTACTTGCTGTGCAGCTTTGAGTACATTATCTTCTGACCCGTGTAAAGCCCGTAGTAGCCCGATAAAATATAGCTTACCGAGCAGGCGGCGGCAAAGAATATTATGCCCTCTCCGCCGAAAAGTTCAATGCTGAGTAAAAGCGAGGTTACAGGGCAGTTTACCACACCGCAGAACAGCGAAACGAGTCCGAGTGCGGCAGTGAACTGAGGCGGCAGACCGACCAGTGTTCCGAACAGATTTCCGAATGTAGCGCCTATGAAAAATGACGGAACTATCTCTCCGCCCTTGTAGCCGCCGGCAATGGTTATCACGGTGAACAACAGCTTCAGTGCGAATGCTTCGGGGCGTGTAGTGCCTGACATAGCGTCAGCAATGATATTCATTCCCGCTCCGTTATAATCCGTTCCGAATACGGCGGTCAGTATTACGATAACACAGCCGCATACGAAAATTCTGATATAGTTGTTCTTGATTTTTGCCGATAACAGCTTTGACAGCTTATGGAGCGAATAGCAGAAGACGACGCTTAGCAATGCCGTGTCTACGCCGAGTATCATTGCAAACGCTATGTTCATAACGGAAATATCCGGTATCGCTACTTTATATGTCACCGGCACTATTCCGAACAGGCGGGAAATTCCCAGTGCAACCGCCGCAGAGAAAAAGCACGGCACGATAGCCGAGTAGTAAAACACTCCTACGCTGATAACCTCCATAGCGAAGAATGTTGCGGTGACAGGAGTACCGAACAGTGCCGAAAAAAGTCCGCTCATTCCGCATATTACCAGAAGATTGCCGTTGCGTTCATCCATCTTGAGAATTCTTGCTATTTCCGCCGACAGCCCTCCGCCTATCTGGAGCGCCGCACCCTCACGGCCTGCCGAACCGCCGAACAGGTGAGTGATAAAGGCGGATATGAAAATAAGAGGAGCCATTCTGACCGGTATTTTTCCCTCGGTTCTGATTGAGGTGATTATTATATTGGTGCCTGGGTCGTTTTTCAGACCGCAGATACTGTAGAGGAAAACTATTGCAAGACCTGCGACCGGCAGGAAGTATACCATAAAAGAATGCCCTGTGCGGAACTCTGTCGCAAACTCCATGCAAAGATGGAACAGCGAGCCGATAACACCACAGCAAATGCCCGTTATCCCCGACAGCAAAAGCCACTTGAAAAATGTTTTAAGCGTTATGTAGAGCCTTTCACTGCGTATACGCAGATGATTAAGCAGTTTGTTCATAATTATATCTGACCCTCTCTGACGGAAACTTCTGCAGATGACAACGTGTGCATATCCCAGTTTTCATCTCTTACTATCAATCTTGCATTTTTATCAATGTCAACTGCGGTAGCGTAATATTCCTCATTTGACGATATGACCCTTATCCGCTTTCCGATTACCACCGAATAGCTTTTGTATTCTTCTGTCAGCTTTTCAACAGACATACGTTCACATATATCGAAGAAGTTGTTCAGTATTTCGGCGGCAAGAGCGCATTTCAGCTCGTTTCCTGCCGCTTCTTCGGAATAAAGGCTTGAGGCAATATCGGAAATCTCGGACGGGAAACCGCCTTTCGGACGGCTGATATTGATACCGAGTCCCATTACGGCATATTGCAGGCTTCCGCTTTCAAAGTCGGTGACCGCTTCGGTAAGAATACCGCAGATTTTTTTGCCGTTCAGCATTATATCGTTTATCCACTTGATACCGGCTTTTATTCCGCATACCTTTTTGATGGCTCTTACCACCGATACGGCCGCACCAGCGGTAATGAAGAACGCTTTGTCGGCTTTGAAATCGGGGCGGAGAAGCACAGACATATAAATGCCGGTGTCGGCAGGCGAGTAGAAGCTCTTTCCGTGTCTGCCTCTGCCTTCGGTCTGCTCGTTTGCAATAAGAACGGTTTTGCTTGGTGCGCCGTTTTCGGCGGATATTCGGAGCAGGGTATTTGTGGATGTGACGGTATCCTTTATCGTAATATCAGCGTCTGCGGCAGATTTTTTAAGCAGCTGCCTTATGCGCAAAATACCGTAGCGTGTGAAATCATCCGTTTCGCCGCCCGAAAGCAGATAGCCCTTGTTCTGCGCCGCATCAATTATAAATCCGTCCGCTCTCAAAGAGTTGATGGCTTTCCAGACAGCGTTGCGGCTGACGTAAAGCTGCTTTGAAATTTCTTCGCCGGAAACGAATTTCCCTTTACTGCTCATAAGTATAAGCAGGACTTGTTCTTTCAATTTCATAATAAGTTTCACCTTTCACTGTCACCCTGCGGATTTTAAGGTTGACAATACGGATGTTCAAAACCGCAGAATATATCTGCGGTCAGAGGTATCAATTACAGCTTTTCGAGCATATCGGTTGTTTCGTCAAGCCAATCTCCGTCATAAAGTTCGATAAGACCCTTATCACAGGCGGCGGCTAATTTCGGGTTGATAGGCATTCTTGCTATATTCTTTATGCCGTATTTTGCGGCAACTTCGTCTATATGACTTTCACCGAATATGCTGTGACGTGACTTGCAGTCGGGGCATTCGAAATATGACATATTTTCAACTATACTGAGTACGGAAACGTCCATCATTTCAGCCATTTTAACAGCCTTGCCGACAATCATCGAAACCAGCTCCTGAGGAGAGGTTACAACAATAATTCCGTCAACGGGAAGCGACTGGAACACGGTAAGCGGTACGTCGCCCGTTCCGGGAGGCATATCGACAAACATATAGTCAACATCGTTCCAGATTACATCTGTCCAGAATTGCTTTACGGTATTTGCGATAACAGGACCTCTCCACACAACAGGGTCTGTTTCATCGGGCAGAAGCAGGTTAACAGACATGACTTCAATGCCGGTCTTTGTCATAACGGGGTAGATGCCGTTGTTGTCGCCGGTAGCTTTTCCGTGAAGACCGAACGCCTTCGGGATAGACGGACCTGTTATATCTGCGTCAAGAACTGCCGTCTTGAAGCCTTTTCTCTGCATAGCTACAGCGAGCAGAGATGTGACCATAGACTTACCTACGCCGCCCTTACCGCTGACAATTCCTATAACCTTCTTTATATGTGACAGCTCGTGGGGCTTTTCAAGAAAGCTCTGAGGTGTCGTTCTTTCACCGCAGTTGTGTGAACATGAACTGCAATCGTGAGTACATTCGCTCATAAAATCTTTTCCTTTCAATCGGCAAAAGCCGTTTATTTTGCATTTACTCTGTCTGTGCGTTTATTCTGTCTGATAGTATACCACTATCGCATTCAAAAATCAAGGCGGATAGTAAAAGAGTAAATCAGTCCGTTTTTGAACAAAACAAAACCGCCGGAACGGTCCGGCGGTTCAGATCGCTTTTAATTAATCGTGGTGGCAACCGCAGTCGCATTCCTCGTCCTCTAAGCAGCTGAGATCAAATTCAAGATTTTCTCCGCAGTTAGGGCAGGGGATCTCACCCGACTGAATAACATCGAAATCAACTGTGATAGTGTTTCCGCAGTTAGGGCAGGTTACTTCGTACATATCGTCGTCGTAATCGTCATCATCGTAGCATTCGTCACAATCACAATCATCGTAATCGTCTTCTTCATCACCGTAAACGACATCTTCAAGGCAGTCAACGCTTTCTTCCATATCGGTCATAACGTCTGCAACATCGTTCAGTTCTTCATCAATATCGCCGAGTGTCAGTGCAATATCGTCAAGAACGTCAACGATAGCTGCAAGCACTTTGCCTTCCTTAGTTGAATCATCAACACCCAGACCTTCTGCAAGTCCCTTGATGTATGATACCTTTTCTGCAACTGTCATAGTAAAAATCCTCCTTTTACTGTCTGCAATTACTTCAAGCAACCGTTATACGATTACTTGTTTGTTACACGCTCCATATATTCGCCTGTTCTTGTGTCGATACGGATAATATCTCCGATTTCAACGAACAGAGGAACACGGATCTCAGCGCCTGTTTCAAGAGTAGCGGGCTTTGTTACGTTTGTAGCTGTATCGCCTCTGAAGCCGGGGTCTGTATCTGTGATTTCAAGCTCTACAAAGTTGGGAGGCTCTACACCGAAAACCTTGCCCTTGTATGAAAGAACTTTACATACCATATTTTCCTTTACGAACTTGAAGTTGTCCGAAAGCTCTGCCTTGTTTATCGGCACGTCCTCGTATGTCTCTGAATCCATGAAGTGATAGAGATCGCCGTCATTATAGGTGTACTCCATGTCTTTTCTTTCAACATAAGCTGTGGGGAACTTAGCTGTGGGGTTGTAGGACTTTTCAACTACCGAGCCGGTAATTACGTTTCTGATCTTGGTTCTGACGAAAGCGGCACCTTTACCGGGCTTTACGTGCTGGAACTCAATGATCTGCATTACGTTGCCGTCCTCTTCAAAGGTCATACCGTTTCTGAAATCGCCTGCTGTGATCATATTTTAAAATACCTCCGTATATTTTATCGGGTTTATGCGGAAAAATACCGCCGCTGAAAGCCGTTTTTATTTTTTATCTCTCAGCCCCATATTCTATCTATTATATTTTACATTATTCCCGCCGTAATTGCAATACCTTTTTGAAATTTTTTTGCTTTTCGCTTTTGCTTCGGTTCTTAATTACGGTTTTATACTTTTAAAATAGATTATCCCCTCACGGCATATAACCGGATTTTAATTAAATTTAGCTTTATTCACGGCTAAAAAGCCGTGTAACAATGTTACATTAGGTGAATATGTGGAAAATGTTGTGTGGCGTTTGTACAAAACGAACAAAAAAGCAAATTTCCTTTGTTAACATTGCCTATTGATTATAAAATCGTTTTCATTTATAATTGAAATAACAAATTTTATATTTGTGCAATCGCAAAACGAAATTAATGGAGGACATTAACATGAAGTTAAGAAAAATTATGGCAGGCATTGTTGCTACATCAGTAGCAGGTACAATGGCTGTTGCTGCATCAGCACAGTATGATTCATTCCTTATGTACGCATCAAGCAACTGGTACCCCTCAATTATGGATGCAAGCGGTCATACTGAGGACCCTTCTTCAGGCACAATCACAGAGTGGACACCCGGCACACAGGAAATCACAAAGGACGGTACATATACTGTTTCGATTTCCGACATTAAGTGTTCCGGTATTGATGAAGAAACAGGCGATGAAACAATGCTTAAAGTAGACGCTTCAGGTGCTATGGTTTTCAATGTTGATATTGCTGATCTCGCTAAGGATTTAGGCGTAGGCGTTGACGCTGAAGGCTATGATGGTCTCAAGACCGGCGCTGAGAAGATGGAATTCGCTAAGTCAAAGGGTGTTAACGTAACAGACGTTAAGATCACACAGGTTAAGGACGGCGAAACAACAGAGATCGCTGTTGATCAGAGCAAGATTCTCTTTGGTGATATCGAAGGTAAGGGCAAGTTCCGTATCGAGCTTTACAACGAATACGGCGATACAAAGGCAGATCCCCCTCTCAAGACATCTGACATTTTCTTCAACGAAGGCCTCAGCGTTACTTTCACAATCTCAGGTATCGATGCTATCCTGAATGCAAACGGTACTCCTGCTGACACAGATGCTCCTGCTGACACAGATGCTCCTGCTGATACAGATGCTCCTGTTGACACAGATGCTCCTACAACAGAAGCTCCCTCAACAACAGGCGATTCTACAAAGCCTAACACAAACACAGGTGTTGAAGGCGTTGCAGCAGTTGCAGGCGTTGCACTTCTCGCAGCCGGCGCTGTAGTAGTTGCTAAGAAGAGAAAGTAATTTCTGTTCACGGTAAATAACATTAATATGTAGCAAAAGCCCACGCATTTCGGTGCGTGGGCTTTCTGTGTGTAAAACACCGTAAAGCAGTATTCCGCCGGACAGAAAAAAACAGAGCATATCGGTTATCCGTTCCGATATGCTCTGTTCTGTTTAAAATGTCCGATATGATTGCTTTACGGCAACATATTACTGTGCTTTGTCCTGTGGTATTATGCCTTTAACCGCAGAGATTACGGCAACAGCTTACTGTGCGCTGATAACCATCTTGTATCTTGCGAATTTCTTGCCTTCGAGTATCTGTATACCCTTCTTTTCCGTGAAAATTCCGCTGTCATCATCGTAGTCGTCACTGCCGCACCACGGTTCAATGCAGATGAATCCTGCACGCTTTCCCGCAGGTGTCCACAGTCCGAGCGTTTCGAAGCCCTCAAAAGCTATGCAGGCAAGCGTCTTTTTGCCCTCTACGAGCTTTACGGCTCTTGACTTTATATTATCGAAATAAACCACATCGTTATCGAACATATCGTAGCTAAGCGCCAGCTTTGACGAGCCGTCAAGACGCTGTATGCGCTCCTTGCTTCTGAACAGCCTTGTATCAAGATCCATAACCGGAGTCGACGCTTTCTCACGTTTTTCAAATACAAGCGTGCAGTTGTCAAGATCGTTGCAGGCTATGGCAGGATGCGCTCCGATGCAGAACGGTATGCTGTGAAACCCGGGGTTGAAAACGCTGTAGCAGATTTCTATCCTGTCGTCAAACAGATTGTACTGTAAGCTAAGCTCAACGCTATAAGGATAGCCGTCTTTCACGGGTGCGTACTTGTACTGCAGAATGAGCGAGTTACTGCTTTTTCTTACTGTTGTAAATGTATTGTCACGGGCGAATCCGTGCTTTGTAAGAGAGATTTCCTTCCCGTCAATTATGGTCTTGTTGTTTTTTACATTTCCTATCGCGGGAAAAAGCACGGGTGAAGTCTTTCCCCAGAAAGCAGGGTCGCCGCACCACATTATCTCTCTGCCGCCTATTACAAGCGATTTAAGCTCTGCGCCCTCTGAAGCTATTACGGCTTTGGCGTTTTTTGTTGTCAGCTCAGTTGTCATTTAAGTACCTCATCTTTTACTGCTCGTAAGCTGTCAGCTTATCGTTTTCGATTGTCAGTTTCGGATTGTTGAACTTCCAGTTTTTGATAAATTCGGGTATTTTCTTTGTTGTGCCTTTAAAATCGGGTAATTCGCTCAGTGTGATAACCTTTTCGCTTGAATATACGCTCTTGAGGAATTCCTCAGACATACGCTCCGTGTTTACCGACGGAGTGCCGCCAAGCTGTGTTATAACAGCTCCCGAGCCGTTTGAGGCGCATACGAATTCCTTGCACCAAGGAGCATAATAAAGCCATTTTACTTTGCTGTCAGCCTTGAACACTTCTTCGGGGTCGGGTATGTATCCTACCTCAGACAGAGCAGACATTTTTCCTATGTCATCGGTGTACTTGGAAAGCGTGCTGTATGAAGCGATCTGCACCGAGTGATCCTCTGAGGACGGGTATACATCCATGCCGCCTATATCATAGGTGTTAGCGTTGACCGTTGCTTTTTTCGACTGACCGTTCCATACCCAGATAAGATTTGTCAGCTTGTGGTAATTCTCAAGACGGTCATATAATATATACCATAGCTTCTGATAAAGCTGTTTGTCATATGTATCTCTGTCCTTTACGCCCCACCAGAACCAAGCGCCGCTTGCCTCGTGCAGAGGTCGCCATATAACAGGAACGCCTGCCGTTTCAAGACGCTGTAAATAAAGTGCTATAGTATCAATATCCTTGATTATTACCTTATATTCATCGGTGCCGGGAGTTACCGCTTTTTCAAGGCTGAAGTCCCGTATCTCATCGCTGTAGAACGCTGTGCCTTTGACGCTTTTGTCGCTCATATCAACGGGTACCTTCCAGTGCCAGCAGAAAGCAACGATGCCGTTCTGCTCGTTGTGCCACTTTATCGCTTCTTCGATCTGTGTGTAATCGGGCGTGTCCGTACCCTGAGCGTAAAGGAAGTCAAAGCTCATAATAGCAGGCATATCGCCTGTTGTGTTGTAGTACATTATGTTCTCAAACTGGTTTGCGTCGGAATACTGCTGACCTGCGATGATCTGCTTTCCGTAGACGCTCTTAAGGTAGTTGAAAAGCTCCAGTGTTTCCTCGTTGCTGTTCTCGGATACAGGCTTAGAGCCGTCCGGGGTCTTTGCTTCAAGCTTCTTGATAAGTGCGTCAACATCGGTTTCGTACTTTAACGCTACATCCATATCTATGTTGCCGTCAGCGTCAACAGCAATGGGATTTGAGCGGAGTTTCTGCTCTGTATCTCCGCTACCTGATGCGGACGAGGTGGTGTTGCCGGAATTGTCCCCGTTTCCTGATGCGGTGCTGTCATTGCAGGCTGTCACTGACAGTATCATTGACACGGCTAAAATTGCCGCAAGCGTTCTTTTCATTGAAAAAATCCTTTCATTTTAGCTAAATTTAGTCTTGATTATGACGGAATTTAATCCGCATAAGCTAATTATAACAAATCCACAAATAAAATTCAATAGATAAAGGAAAATGTGTTGAAATTTTATCTGCGTATAGCCGAAATATTTGTAAATTATGTCAAGGCAGCTTACCGTTCTTGTATTCCTTCGGGGTAACGCCGACCGCTTCGCTGAATGCACGGCAGAAATGGCTCTGTGACGAGAAACCCAGTAATGATGCGATGTCAGCTATGGTGTGGGTGCCATCCTTAAGCATACCTTTTGCGGCATTTATGCGGGAGGCGCAGATGTACTCGTGGATGCCCATACCGATTTCCGCTTTGAAAAGGCGGTGCAGATGGGAGCGGTCATAGCCTGCTTCATCGGCTATCTGCTGTACGGTAAGGCGCTTTCCGGTGTTCTCGGAAATCATCTTTATAGCGGTGCGAACCGGCACTGAGAGCCGTTTCGCACGTCTTAGCCGTTGCATACGGACGGCATAATCCATTACCATTTCGTTATTAAGTTCTATAACCTGTTCAATAGATGTGCATATATCTGCTCGCCTTATGTATATATCACTGAGAGTATATGCGGTTTCCTCAGACATACCTGCGGCTATGCAGGTACGGGCGACTACGGCGGCGCAGACTACAAGGTGATAAATCTGATTGTGGAGTGGATCGTCCGAAAGCTTACCTTTTCCGCTTTTAATATCAGCGCCATATTTTAACTTAGCTTCTAATAACTGGTCAATATCACCTGATGCAATAAGAGCGAATACCGAGTTTTCATTTTCGATAGGCTCGTGGTAAAATTCCTGAGCCTGCTGTACATAGAGCAGTTTTTCGGGTTCGGTATTTTCATTTTTTTCAGCTTCATCAGTGATGCGACAGGTTGTAGTTTTATGCTGATTGTAAACGTTATTTTCAGTGTTTGCAGAGGTTTTTGATGTATTTTTTGCCATAATATTCCTCCTTGAACTTAAAATCTATCTTTTTATCATTATACAACAAAAGTGCAAAAATAGCAACATTTTTGATAAGGGAAATTTAGGGTACTTCAAATATATTACAAAAGAATTATAATAGTTAATATAGTTAAATGGCAAAGTATAATAATCGTTATAAAACAGATGGCTAATCGTGAGAAAATGTTAAAATATGGTGTGGCGGTGTAACGTGATAGTTAAGAATGTATTTAAATGCGTAAAGTTATTATGTAATTAAAGATGTATACTGATTGTTCGTAGATAAATCTCTTTAAATATTCATATGTTATTACAAGCTACCGATAGTTCTTTTTGTCGGATAACACCTCACCTTTGACAAAGGATGAAAGAATGAGGGGCGAGGCGAGGGATAGTGCGGTTTTGGGAGGGTTGATGTGTGCGAAAGGCGGTAGTGCTTTTGAGAAGGTTGTGGGAATGGCAGTATTCGGTGTGACGGGAGGGGCAAGCCCCTCGCCCTACGAAAAGCGAGCGGGATAGTGCAGAAAATTTCATTGATGGTGCGGGTGGTGGGCAATCCCCACCGTCTTGACGACAGACCGACTTAGTAATTATAAAAGTCGGATATATCGCATAAAAACGCTGTAAAATATAGGCTTGTGTCTTGCTGTCAAGCCACCTCCCCTTTTTCGAGGGGAGGCAAGGGTGTTGGCGG
>OHEE01000718.1_pt1 | contig 12842 bp, 13 predicted proteins | sample 1567191 | NCBI WGS metagenome assembly OHEE01 (sample SAMEA3879562, study PRJEB24766) | human gut metagenome | biome: human-associated habitat; feature: feces | place: USA | collected 1985/1987
TGTGGCTTCTGTTACGGAAATGTGGCTTTCCAGGTGTCTCTCAGCGATAATTTTCCTTGCAGCCTCAGCAAAGGTTTCTGAGGCCGCGAAAATGACAATGTCCGACGGATGGTTTATGGTTGTTAAGGTATGGTTCATGGCAATTCTCCCTGTCACAGCAATCTTTGCAATATTCTTCAGCTTTTTAAAACCAGTGTTATCTGAACAATAAAAACATTAGAGGAATCTCTGAACAGATTTGATAATGTTTCATTACTGCAATATTATTTTGAAATAAATATAGAAATAATGTGTATATTTACAAAAAAATAATTGACTATATAAGAATCGTATGGTATATATTAGATAAAATAATGGATACGGGAGGGGTAATATGGAGCAAAAAATTATAGAAGTAAAAAGAGGTTTCTTGAGTCAACAAGAAGGGGATTTTTTAATTGTTTCAACAGAAGAAGGATCAGAGTTTTGTGTGTTAAATGAAATGGCTCAATTTATATTTGAAAATTGTAATGGTCTTACCTGTGAACAATTAGTCAATAAAATTTTCGAAGCATGTGTTGATAAGGAACATTTGTCAAAAGAAAATATTATGGATGACTGTAAAGAAGTATTAGATACATTGGAGAGGAAAGGTTTAATTATATGCAGGAGGAGTAATGTATGAACTTTGTTAATCCTGAAGAAGTGTATGAGATTGCTGGTTGTTATGTAGAGGTAACTTCCCAATGTAATTTGAGATGTGTGCATTGTTATAATGATTCAGGAGTGGATAAGGGGAAGATTAGCGTTGAGGCTTATAAAGAGTTGATTAATCAGTTTGATATAGATTCAAAACCATTTATTACTATTTCGGGAGGAGAGCCTCTGATGCATCCGGATATATTAGATTTTTTATCTTATACCCATGATAAAGGAATAACTCCTTTGATGATTACAAATGCGACCTTGATTGATACAAAAGTTGCCTCTTCACTTAAAAAAATAGGTATTGATATTCAAGTAAGTCTGAATAGTATAGACGAGTATGAGCATGATCTTATATGTGGAGAGGGGAACTTTAAGAGAACAATGAAAGGCCTACAGAATCTTATTGATGTTGGCATAGATAAAATTGTAGTAAGATGTGTTTTGTCACAAGTTAATAAATCACATATAATAGAGTTTATCTCTTATGTGTCAGAATTAACAGACTATATAGATGTAGGTTTGTTTTCTATGATGGGTAGAGGAAAACAGATGGAGCAATATAATATACCAATATTTGAGGTAGATAATTTATTACATGAATTAAATAATAATAAAGAAATCGTGAAACTGAGAGATATGGGGAAAAATATACATATCCCCGAAATGGCTTGTACTTTTGGTTGTCCATTGCTATGTATTTCTGGAGAAGAAAAAATTCAACTAAGTCCAAGGATAGATTCAATGGGAAATGTTTTTTTGTGTCAGTCATTCGATAACCCAATGTATTCTTTAGGTAATATCTATAGGAATGATTTGAAAGAAATATTATCGTCTGATAGATCTACTAAACTTATTAATTTTTTATTGTTAGGACCGGAATTTATTGAAAATTGTCAAGAATGCTTGTGGAAAAACATATGTGGACGAGGTTGTGTGGCTAAATGTCTTTCAGAAGGGACTATACAAAATACAGATGGAGAATGTGAATTGAGAAAAAAATATTTAGCCCAGGAAGCTATTTCGCAAATATAATTAGCAAAACAAGAAAGGAGAATCAATATGAAGTATACAAAACCAATAGTTAGTACTGCAAGATTAAATTCACTTAGAACAAATTGTCAAGATTTTAGTTGTGAAATATTTAATTGTAAAAGTTTCCAATGTTATAATCCGTTTGGCTGCACAAAGAAATATAATGTATAATCTGCTGTGACATAGTTCTGCCTTTGAAGCTAATTATATTTGATAGAAATAATCAGGAGAATGGGTTGCTTTTGGCAGCCTATTCTCTTAAAAATCTAAAATAACAAGGATGGAATATGGATGAAGAATACAGTATTACTTTATAAAGAGATTATGTCAAATCAGTGGAAAAGCGTAAGTATTTATTTTGGTATTAATTTAGTCCTATATATTCTTCAACCAATTCAGTTATATTTAACCCAGGAATTTGTAATACAATTAAAAATGCATAATGTAAAAATTTTGTTATTATATATTATATTTTTTACTATAATTATAGGAATAAAAGGTATAATATCGCTTCTGTTGAGATTAATTCAAAAAAAAATTCAATATAATATTTCTCTGAAATATTATAGACAATTATATTCTGATGTATCAAAGTGTAATTATTTAAATTTTAATGATGCTTATTTTAACACTAAAATAGAACAAGCAAAACTTGCAATTGAAGGAAAGATTTCAGAAACAATTTTTCGGATTTCTGATATTTTGGGTGCAATAGTAAGTTTATGTGGTATAGGAATTCTCATATCTCGAGTACATATTATTTATTTGCTTATTATGATTTTTATGACAGCAATACAAAATATCTTTATATGGATTAATACAGTGCAATCGGTAGAGTTATTAAGAACACAAAATATTATTAAAAGAAAATACGATTATTTTGTCGATTTATTACAAGAACGTACTTGCGCCAAAGAAATTAGATCATATAAATTATATGCTTGGATGGAGGAAAAAAGAAAGGCAATTTATAATAAATTAGTAGAAAATGATTGTAATTTTAATAAACGTTGGATGAATATAAACTTTGTTTGGGGATGTGTTATGTTTAGCTTAGAAGGGGGGATTTATTGTTGTCTTATATATCAATTTATTCACGGTATAATACAAATAGAAAATATCGTAGTCATTATTGAAAGTATTACAGTTTTTATTTCTAGTATAGTTGCCCTATTAGAATTATTAACATCTTTTCCAAAAAATAATGTGTTTATTTCTTCATTGTTTGATATAAAAAGAGAAGCAGATAAAGAAGGAAAAAAAGTGATTAGCTCTTGTATTGGAATGTTTGATGATGTGGTATTAAGTATGAAGAATGTTTCCTTTTCATATGGAGAAAAGATTGTTCTTAGTAATTTGAATTTGAAGGTAAAAAAAGGAGAGGTTTTAGGGATTATAGGAGAAAATGGTTGTGGAAAGTCGACAATAATAAATCTATTAATAGGTTTATATACTCCGAAGAAGGGATGCATATATAAATCTTCTAAGGAGATCCAGACAGTTGTATTTCAAGATTTTTCAAGATTTCTTTTTACATTAAAAGAAAATATTGGATTTGGTCAGTTAGAATATATTAATGATACTCAATTAATCTGGAATACCATAGAAAATGTAGGATTATATGGAAAGGTGAAAGGCTTTAGAGATGAAATAAATACTAAAATGGGAAAGGAACTTTATGAAAATGGAAGAGAACTTTCTGGAGGAGAATGGCAAAAATTAGCTACTGGAAGGGCAGAATTTAGAAATGCAGATATATTTATTTTTGATGAACCGACATCTTTTCTTGATCCCATAGAAGAAAAGCGATTAGTTAATATGCTAAAACATATTTTTAAAGGAAAAAGCGTTATACTTGTAACACATCGTATTGGATTACTTAGTTTGGTAGATCGTATAGTGTATATACAAGACGGTGATATCAAAGAGGACGGGACACATACAGAATTAATGATGCAGCGAGCTGAATATTACAAATTTTATAATAATCAAGCCAAATGGTATAGGTAGGTAAGGAAATGAAAAAGAGAATAAGAGAAATTACCTCGTTTATTAAAGAAAATAAGATATCAAAATATATTGGCGTATGGTTTTTCTTATTGCTTGTTACAGTGATGATTACTCCGATATTGTCTCTTTTATATAAAAATATAATAAATTCATTTGAAAACATTGGATTTAATATAGAAAGACTAATAATAATCATTTTATTATATATACTACTTGAGATGATAGGTGAAATAGTAGAAAATATTCATGAATATATTGATTTAAAACTTAATTATAATATAAACTCTGAAATTATTGGGATGATTAATGCAAAATTATCTAAGATTAAAATTGAGGAGTATGAAAAAGCAGATATATATAGTTTGATTGAACGGATTAGAGAAAATTTTATTACGGACTTGTTTGATAATTTAAATGGTATTATTTATGTTTTTGTGCCTCTAGTATCAGTAGTATCATATTTTTCTTTGCTTATCGCATATGGATGGCATTATTTTATGATTATATTAAGTGTATGTATTCCATATTTTTTTATTATGTATAATAAAAGTCAAAGAGTATATAATCAACAGATTGAGCTTACTCCAGAAAAAAAGCAATTGGATTATATAAATGAAATTTTGCTGGAAAGAGCATACTCGAAGGAAGTGAAATTCTTTGATTTAGCGAGCTATTTATCAGAAAAATCAAATACATTAAGGCGCAAAATTTATAGGGATGAAGTTGCATTAGAGATTAAATTTGGCCGAAGAGAGGTATTAATTGGTATATTTAGAGGAATTATAATGGGATTTTGTTTAATATTGTATATATACAATATGAACAGTACAGTATATGGCATAGGAGATTTTTTACTATTAATAAATATAATCAAAAACATCTTGGCAAATATTGATAGCATGACTACAAATATTCAATTATTAATGACCTATTCTTTCTATTTTAGAGACTGGCAGGCATTTATGCAATTGCAGGAAGAGGAAGATGATAAGGAGACATTTAATCGCTATAGGATAGAATTAACTAAAGTAAGCTTTTCGTATCCACAAACAGATAAAAATGTATTAGACAATATTTCTATAACAATTGAAGAAAATGAAAAGGTCGCAATTGTAGGGGAAAATGGAAGTGGAAAGAGCACACTGATTAAATTAATACTAGGCGTATATGAGCCGACCTCGGGGTATATTACAATAGGGGGGAAGAAGATACAGGATGTATTAAATAGTTTTAGAGAAATTGTAGTATGTATATTTCAAGACTTTATTCGGTATCAAATGTCAGTGAGAGAGAATATAGAGGTAGGAAATTTTGGGAAAATAAATGAGGATTATAATTGGGAACATTCAGGATTTAACGATATTAGTGAAATGGTATTAGGGCAGTTAGATGAAAATGGAAAAGATTTATCAGGGGGACAGTGGCAAAAATTGGCTATAGAGAGAGCGTTGTATAGAAAAAAATCTCAAATATTAATTTTGGATGAGCCATTAGCTAATCTTGATCCAAAAGCCGAAAATGAATTATACGAAAATTTTACTAGAATGTCTAAAAATAAGACAGTCATTATGATTTCGCATCGTCTTAGTGCAGCAAAATTATGTGATAGAATAATTGTCTTAAAAAAAGGAAGCATTGTTGAATATGGGACTCATGAAGAGTTAATGAATTTAAAAGGTGATTACTATAAAATGTTTATTAGTCAAAGTTCCTTATATGACATTTTGTAAGAGTTATTATGTAAGGTGGTTTATGTTATAATTTTCCTAATACAAATAATTTCGCCATTTAGACTGATTAAAAAAGGCTTGCATAATCCACCCGGAATGGGGTATCATGGTGGTATGCTATAAAGGAGGAAAATTCTTATGAAGAAATCCAGATTACTGATTGCACTGGCAGGTCTTACTCTTATTGCATCTGGCTGCGGATACAGTACAGGAGGAGAGGACTCTACCGTGACTGTGATAAAGGCAACACCAACCCCGACTGCAACGCCTACACCGGCAGCGACACCAACCCCGGTTGTGACAGCAACCCCGGTACCTCAGACTTCTCAGACAGCAAGCGGTGTCAAGATCATACAGAAAAACGCTACATATTATGCAAACAATGAGGCGAATATCCGTACAGACTGTGTAACAACAGATCAGACAAATGTTATTAAGAGTACCAAGGTAGGAGATCAGCTTACCGGCACAGGTGTCAGTGAAGACGGACAGTGGATCGAGGTAGATCTTAACGGACAGAAGGGTTATGTCAGCGCCCAGTATGTGACTACTGAGGCTCCGGCAGGAGCTGCTCCTGCAGCAGAGGGAACTGCTGCGCCGGTTCAGTAAAAACAAAAGCGAAGAAAAACCAGAGCATATTTTCTATTTGAAACAGAAAAGGCTCTGGTTTTTAAATATTGTTATTCCTGAGAAGACCAGTTTGTTGTACAAACCGGCCTTGAAAAATACAGTTACTTCAATTTATTCCGGATAAACCAGCCGTTCCTCTTTGATATCGTAAAGAACTTCTTTTAAATATTTATCCGCCAGATATTTTGCCATGTTCAGGTTCATATCCAGATAGTTTCCGCAGTCCTTTGCAGAAGCGCCCGGGATTTCTCCCTCAAAATCGCGGATAAATTCAAACATTTCTGTCATCAGTCCCACAATATCCTTTGATTCATAATCTCCTGCCAGCAGAAGATAGTTTCCGGTGCGGCAGCCCATTGGACCCCAGTAAATGACTTTTGGTCCAAATTCTGTATGATTTCGGAGAAAAGTAGCTGCCAGATGCTCCATGGCATGAAGCTCTGCAGTATTCATAACAGGCTCTTCATTGGGGGAAGTCATACGAATGTCAAAAGTGGTGATCACCTGATCGCCCAGATAGTCTTTTCTGGAAACATAGATTCCCGGCTGAAGCTTAATATGGTCTATGGTAAAGCTTGCAATTTTTTTCATGTTTTTTCCTCCTGAATTTTTATATTTCTTAATCACCTTCGGTGATGGCATTTTGCCCTGTATGTCTCGGGATAGTGACCTGTGACTATTTTAACAGATAAGGTTCCAGGTGACAAGTAATTGACTTTATTTCTACAGAATGATAAACTAATATACAATTCAGAAGTGCATAAAGGAAAGAACCTGAATACTTTCCAAAATGCGTCAGTAAGAGAGGTATAGATTATGATAAATGACAAAAAAGTTTTATTCAGCGGAATGCAGGCAACAGGAAATCTCACCCTGGGAAATTATCTTGGCGCTCTGAAAAACTGGCTGACTTTAAGTGATGAATATGAGTGCTTTTACAGTGTGGTAGACCTTCATTCTATTACTGTCCGTCAGAATCCTGCAGAGCTTCGCAAAAGCGCCCGCAATCTTCTGACTCTTTATATTGCAGCAGGCCTTGATCCGAAGAAAAACTGCATTTACTATCAGTCCCATGTTTCCGGACATGCTGAACTGGCCTGGATCTTAAACTGCTTTACCTACATGGGAGAGCTGAACCGTATGACTCAGTTTAAGGATAAATCTGCAAAGCATGCGGATAATATCAATGCAGGTCTGTTTACTTATCCGGTTCTGATGGCAGCGGATATCCTTCTGTATCAGACAGACGTGGTTCCGGTCGGCATTGACCAGATGCAGCATCTGGAGCTTACCAGAAATATTGCAGAGCGTTTTAATAATATTTACGGAGATGTGTTTACTGTTCCGGAAGCTTATGTAGGCAAGGTAGGAGCAAAGATCATGAGTCTTCAGGATCCCACCAGGAAGATGTCCAAATCTGACGAGAATCCCAATGCCAGCATTTATCTTATGGATGATCCGGATACCATTATGCGTAAATTTAAGCGCGCGGTAACAGATTCCGAGGGCTGTGTAAGCTACAGAGACGAGCAGCCGGGCGTAAAGAACCTGATTGAGATTTACTGTGCCTGCACAGGAAAAACTCCGGATGAGGCAGTGAAGGAATTTGACGGAAAAGGCTACGGTGAGCTGAAACCGGCAGTTGCAGAGTCTGTGATTTCTGTTCTCAAACCTCTTCAGGATGAATTTGCCCGTCTTTCCAGGGATAAGGCATATATTGATTCCATTATCAAAGAAAATGCAGAAAAGGCTAATTATTTTGCTACCAAAACTCTGCGTAAGGTTCAGAGGAAAGTTGGTTTTCCGGACAGGATCCGGTAAGAAAAAGGGAAAGAGAAACTCCGGCATATGAACATAATCTGACAGAAAGTCACAGGAAGGTTTTCTGTCAGCAAACAGCAGAATCAGGAGGAAAATAAAAATGAAACATAAAACTCTGGCAGTACTTTGTGCAGTAGTCCTTACAGCAGGTATGATGGCAGGATGCGGACAGAAAACAGAAGATACAAAGACAGAGAGCGGCAGTGAAAAGACAGTCAGTGACGAGATGGCAGAAAAAGCAGGATTCAGCGACGGTACCGGTGAGGAAGCTTCTGATAAAGAGGATGCTTCCGATGCAAAGGATACAAAAGAGGCAGTTCTTGATACTAGTAAGGAGCTGACAGGAATCCATCATGCGCAGATCAATGTGAAGGATTACGGCGAGATCCAGGTAGAGCTGGATGCAGATACCGCTCCTATCACAGTGACCAATTTTGTAAAACTGGCTCAGGATGGCTTTTATGACGGACTGACCTTCCACCGTATTATGGACGGCTTTATGGTTCAGGGAGGGGATCCTCTGGGAAATGGAACCGGCGGCTCTGATGAAAACATCAAAGGCGAATTTTCCAATAATGGTGTGGAAAATAATATTTCTCATACAAGAGGCGTAATTTCCATGGCAAGAGCTATGGATCCGGACAGTGCAAGCTCTCAGTTCTTTATCGTGCATGAGGACAGCACCTTCCTGGACGGAGATTATGCAGGCTTTGGCCATGTAACAGAGGGAATGGACGTTGTGGATGCAATCTGTAAGGATGCGAAACCCACAGATGACAACGGAACCATCAAACCGGAAGAACAGCCGGTGATCGAAAGCATTACCATTGTTGACTGACATACAGGGTAAAAATAAAATCCTTGTAATTTACAGTACAGAAGTATATAATAATTACTGTTCACAGGTTGCCGGGAACAGTAACCTATGATAAACAATAAAACAAAATAAAGCAGACGGGAGCTTGTATGACAGGCTGAGAGGAAGGTATGACCTTCGACCGATAACCTGATTTGGATAATGCCAACGTAGGGATGCCTGAGCATAAGTGTATGTATAACGGGAAATTACCGAAGCTGGTAGTTTCTCGTTTTTTATTTACCGGGAAAGCAGTTCCTTTTCCATGGGATTTTGAAATGCGGGGCAAAACAGTCTGGTTTCTGCTGGAAAAGAGGTGAAAAAATATGGTAAAGATCAATGGGGAGCTTCTGGATGCGGAAGGAAAGACTCTGACAGAATACCTGGAGAACGCAGGTTATCAGATGCAGCGTGTAGCGGTAGAAAAAAACGGAGAAATTGTGCCAAAGGCAGAGTATTCTGATACAGTGTTAAAAAATGGAGACAGCATTGAGATTGTAAGCTTTGTAGGAGGAGGCTGAATGATTCCAACCAGAGAAGAAATGGAACAGGCATTTGAAATGCGCCACGGAAAAGAACTGCAGAAGAAATTTTCTTCCGCAGTGGTGGCGGTCTGCGGACTGGGAGGACTGGGCTCACATATTGCCATTGCCCTTGCCAGAGCCGGAATCGGCAAGCTGATCCTGATTGATTTTGACTGTGTAGATGTCACAAATCTTCACCGCCAGCAGTATAAAGCGGCACAGGTGGGAAAGTGCAAAACAGAAGCGCTGAGAGAAAATCTCAGAGAAATCGCACCGTATCTGAGCACAGAAGTACATAATGTAAAAATCATCCGGGACAATGCAAGGGAGCTTTTAAAGGATGCGGATATTATCTGTGAGGCTTTTGATGATGCAGAAAGCAAAGCCATGCTTACTGATGTGGTGCTCTGCAGTATGCAGGGGAAGTATCTGGTAGCAGCATCGGGAATGGCAGGAATGGGAAGCGCCAACGATATCCGGACCAGGAAAATTACAGAGCATTTTTATCTCTGCGGGGATGAGATCAGCGAGGTAAAAGAGCAGCACAGTCTTGTGGCTTCCAGAGTGATGGTGTGCGCAGCCCACCAGGCCCACGCAGTCCTGCGCATACTTGCCGGTAAATAATACTGCCGCTGTCATTTTGCAGCAGCAGTAATGAATCAAAGCTTATTCCAGACAGCAGCTGTCAATGGGAAGCGCACTGTAAATCGTGAGATATTTAACTGCGCAAATAACAGAGGAAGAACAATGCACAAAGAGAGGAAACGGACAATGAATGATAAGCTGATCATAGGGGGACATGAATTTAACTCCCGTTTTATTCTCGGCTCAGGAAAGTATTCCCTGAAGCTGATCCAGGCGGCAGTAAAGGACGCCGGAGCAGAAATTATTACACTGGCAGTACGCCGGGCAAATACAAAGGACCAGGAAAATATCCTGGATTTTATTCCGGAAGGAGTGACCCTTCTTCCAAATACAAGCGGAGCAAGAAATGCAGAGGAAGCAGTAAGAATTGCCTGTCTTGCCCGGGAGCTTGGATGTGGGGATTTTGTAAAAATAGAGATCATGCGTGATTCTAAATATCTGCTTCCTGACAATCAGGAAACCGTAAAGGCAACAGAGATTCTGGCAGATAAAGGATTTGTGGTAATGCCGTATATGTATCCGGATCTGAACACTGCCCGCGATCTGGTAAATGCAGGAGCGGCGGCAGTGATGCCTCTGGCATCCCCTATTGGATCGAATAAAGGTCTGGCAACAAAGGATTTTATCCAGATCCTTATTGATGAGATCGATCTTCCCATTATTGTTGATGCGGGGATCGGGAAGCCTTCTCAGGCCTGTGAGGCAATGGAAATGGGAGCGGCGGCAATTATGGCAAACACAGCTCTTGCCACAGCGGGAAACCTGCCTTTGATGGCTGCTGCTTTTAAACAGGCCATTGAAGCCGGACGAAAGGCGTATCTTGCAGGTCTTGGAAGAGTGCTTACAAGAGGCGCCGCTGCTTCTGATCCGCTGACAGGATTTTTAAGAGATTAGAGGTGAGTGAAGTGGAAAATCAGTTTTTTGTAGATTCTGAGTATCTTTCTGAAAAGGCCCTGGAAAAAAAGCATCGTCTGGAGACAGATCCCTCTTCCCGGAAAAATCATATGGAATATCTGCCCGGGATGGAAAAGATCAGATCCCAGGTGTGCGGACAGGTTATGGATCAGGTGAAAAGCTATGATTATACGGTTTACACAGCTTCTGACGTAAGGGCTGCGCTGAATCATGAAACCTGCTCAGTGGAGGATTTTAAAGCTCTGCTTTCTCCGGCGGCAGAGCCGTTTCTTGAGGAAATGGCTCAGAGAGCCCGCATGGAAACAGGACGGCATTTCGGAAACACCGTGTATCTTTTTACGCCTCTGTATATTGCAAACTACTGCGAGAATTACTGTGTATACTGTGGATTTAACTGCTATAACCACATCAGACGCATGAAGCTTTCCATGGAGCAGATTGAAAAAGAAATGAAGATCATTGCAGACAGCGGTATGGAGGAGATTTTGATCCTTACAGGAGAAAGCCGCAGTCAGAGTGACGTAACGTATATTGGAGAGGCCTGCAGGCTTGCGCGGAAATATTTTCGTATGGTCGGCCTGGAAATCTATCCGGTAAATACAGATGAATATGCCTATCTTCACCAGTGCGGCGCAGATTATGTGACAGTATTTCAGGAAACCTATGATACGGATAAATATGAACAGCTTCATCTGATGGGACACAAAAGAGTATGGCCCTACCGTTTTGACGCCCAGGAGCGGGCTTTGCGGGGCGGTATGAGAGGAGTGGCTTTTTCAGCTCTTCTCGGACTTTCGGATTTTCGCAGGGATGCTCTGGCCACCGGTCTTCATGTGTATTATCTGCAGCGCAAATATCCTCATGCAGAGATGTCTCTGTCCTGTCCGAGACTTCGTCCTATTATTAACAATGATAAGATCAATCCGCTGGATGTTCATGAAAAGCAGCTTTGTCAGATTATCTGCGCATATCGTATTTTTCTGCCTTTTGCCGGAATTACCGTATCTTCCAGGGAAAGCGCAGAATTTCGGAACGGTATTGTAAAGATTGCTGCCACAAAGATTTCCGCTGGGGTGTCCACAGGGATCGGCGATCATGAAAGCAAGTATAACGGCAGGGAATCAGAGGAAGCAAAAGGCGATGAACAGTTTGAAATTGATGACAGCAGAAGTCTGGATGTGATGTACAGAGATATTGCAGAAGAAGGGCTTCAGCCGGTTCTGAATGATTATGTATATGTCTGAAAAAAACGCAGGCTCAGATATTTTCTGTATCACAAACAGAAAACTGTGCCGGGAAGATTTTTTTGCCAGGCTCAGAAAGATTGCGGCTGCCCGTCCGGCAGCTGTGATTCTGAGAGAAAAGGATCTTTCAGAAAAGGAATATAAAGAGCTTGCAAAGAAGGTGCTTAAAATCTGCAGAGAACAGAAAACCGCCTGCATTCTGCACAGCTTTCCGGAAACAGCTCTGGAGCTGGGATGTGGAAGCCTTCATCTTCCTCTTCCGGTTCTTATGGAAATGGATGACAGCCAGCGTCAGAAATTTCCGGTTCTTGGAGCGCCCTGCCATTCTGTGGAGGATGCGGTGCTGGCAGAAAGGCTGGGATGCACTTATATTACGGCAGGGCACATTTTTGATACGGACTGTAAAAAGGGTCTGCCCGGGAGGGGACTGGAGTTTCTGAAAAACGTATGCGCAGGCGTTTCTATACCGGTTTATGCTATTGGCGGGATCGCGCCCGTTCATATCCGTCAGGTGAAAAGGGCAGGAGCGGCAGGCGCCTGCGTTATGAGCGGGCTTATGGTCTGCGAAGATCCGGAGGATTATTTGCAGGAGTTTAAGACACAGGAGCGATCCGGAAAATTATTTGCAGGAGCTTAAAAGACAGGAATAAAAGAGAAAAAATATTTTTACAGAGCTTTGTATTCTGAATAAGGGTGCAAATTCTGCTCGAACGGTACGCCTATTCTGAAATCGTCGGTACATTCATTC
>OHEE01000722.1_pt1 | contig 12743 bp, 11 predicted proteins | sample 1567191 | NCBI WGS metagenome assembly OHEE01 (sample SAMEA3879562, study PRJEB24766) | human gut metagenome | biome: human-associated habitat; feature: feces | place: USA | collected 1985/1987
AGTAATAGAACCACGTACTTAGGACTAGCCGTCGCGCTAGCGACTTGGTACAATCATATAAACAAAAGCAAAAAAATTATGAAAAAGGAAGATGAGTATTTGATGAAAAAGTATCAAGTTTTAATTATAGATGACGAAATCAGAATTGCTCTTTTAATAAAAAAGTTAATTCATTGGAATGAAATTGGCTTAGAATGTATGGATGTAGTTGATAATGGTGAAATAGCGTTAAAAAAGATCAGGGAAGGAAAGTACCCCGATATTGTTATTACAGATATTAGGATGCCTAAAATTGATGGACTGGAATTTATTTCTATGACAAAAAATATTGGATGCGATATAAAGTTTATTGTTATCAGTGGATATAAAGAATTTGAATATGCACATAGAGCTATGCAGTATGGTGTGGAGAATTATTTGTTAAAACCAGTGAATGAAAAAGAATTAAATAAGGATTTAAAAAAAATAGTGGACGAATTAAATATACAGTGGAAAGCCGAAAAGGAACAAAAGGCACTTCAGGAGGTTGTCACAGAAAGTCGTCATATTATAAAAAGAGAGTTTTTAAAAAATATAATTGAGACAGATATATCCACAGAACCGGAGGATTCCATTGTATCTCTTCAGGGAGAAATATATAGAGGAATAGATATTAAATTAGACTATATAGACTATTCTCAAAAGGATGATAAACAAGATATGCGTATGGTGACGAAAATAGAAGAAATCGTAGAACAGATATTAGAAAATGTGGTAGAAGAGGTATTGATATGTAAAAAAGAAAATCTTCATATTTACTGTTTATTTAATTATGATGTTAGCAATCGGAAAAAGATAAAAGAGTGTATAAACAGAATACTATCAGATATACAGGAACAACTTTTAGGATTTGAACAGTATGAAGTGACAATAGGGGTGGGAACAGAAAAATCAGAATTTGGAGAAATCAGATTTTCGATTAAAGAAGCAAACAGGGCAATAGGAAATCGTATCAAAAAGGGTGTAGGCAGATTGATTTATTCGGAAACAATAGAGTCAGATACGCAATTAAATAAAGAATATTTATCTCCATTGGAAAGAAATAATATAAAAAAGTGTCTCGAAAGTTATTCTGTAGAAATGTTGGAAATGTTGATTAATACTATGTATAGAGAATATCTTACAGATGAAAAAAAAGATTTTTCAGAATGCTATTTAAAGGCAAAAGATGTGGTAGATTATTTTTTTGATCAATTTGATGTGAAACAGGATGAGATTAAAAACATACGAAAAGATATACAGGAAGGATGTCAACATTGTTATACATTAGGTAAGCTAAAAAAATATTTACAACAGAATTTAGGAGATTTTTTGAATGAGAGTTGTGAATCTATCAAGGAAGAAGCTGCCAAACCGATTCGACAGGCCAGAAAATATATAGAAGAGCATTATGCCGAAAAGATTGTACTGGAAGATATTGCAAAGCTTGTAAATTTGAATCCAGTTTATTTTAGTGTACTTTTTAAAAAAGAGTGTGGTATCAATATTAGTACATATTTAATGGATGTGAGGATGGAAAAAGCAAAAGAGTTTTTGCAAAATTCTAATGATACAATAGCTGTAATTGGTGAAAAGGTTGGATATAAAGATACAAGATATTTTAGTCAGACATTTGCAAAATATGTGGGAATCAAACCAATGCTGTATCGTAAACTTCATTCATAGGGGAAAGTAAATATGGAATATATGAAAAAAGCGAAGAAAATTGTAGGGTTTGTTTTTGGAGGAGAACTAATAACAATTTTATGGCTGATAAGGTCAGAGCGTCCAAAGGAAATTGTTATATTGATATTTGTATTGGAAATGCTGGCGTTGGCATATGTTTGGCTGAAATTAATAAAACCGCTGGATATGTTTGAAAAATATATTACGGATTGTTTGGATGGGGAACTAGGAGAATTAAAAATAAGAAATATTCCTTTGAATATTCCATTCTTGTATCAGATTACTCAACTTATGGAGAAGTATGCTGTATTAAGAACAAAAAAAAATACTGCTCAGATTTTTGACAAACAAACAGAACTTACTGCATTGCAAAGTCAGATTAATCCCCATTTTTTATATAATACACTGGAGTGTATAAGAGGTCAGGCATTACTGGATGACAACATCGAAATTGCAAAAATGGTAGAGGCTTTGTCATCATTTTTTCGATACAGTATTAGCAAAAAGGGAAATCTTGTTACTTTACGGGATGAACTTGCAAATATTGAAAACTATATGTTAATTCAACGTTATAGGTTTAATAATCGTTTTTCTATGGAAATTATTATAGATGAAGAAGATGAAGCGGCTTATGATTTTTTAGTTCCCCGACTTATTATCCAGCCCGTGATAGAGAATGCAATTTTTCACGGATTGGAAGAAAGAATGGAAGGTGGAATTGTTTCTATTGAAGTGATTGTGACAGATTTAGATATGATTATTACAATTTCAGATAATGGAAAAGGAATAGATTGTGACGAACTGGAAGAATTGAATAACAGAATGAATGCCAATGATATGGAATTGGAGGATAAAAATAATCAGATTAATACAGGAATTGCGCTTCCGAATATAAACAGAAGAATCCGTTTGCTGTTTGGAGAAGAATATGGTGTAAATGTATATAGTACATTAGGGAAAGGTACAGACGTAGAGATTATTATTCCAGCTAATTATAAAAGAGAGGAACAGGAAAATGAGGAAAGAACTTTTGAAAATTAATCACTTAAATTATACTCATTCTCAGGAAGGTAAACTGGAAAACATATCCCTATTTATTATGGCGGGAGAATGTGTTGGCCTTTTAGGCCTATCTTATTCGGGAAAAGATCTTTTAGTGAAACTGTTATCTGGAAATATACAAAGAGAGTTTTCTGATCATATACATATTGCGGGAAGTGATAAAGCATATCAGCAGGACAAATTTGAAAAAAATATTTATAAAATTTGTCCTGCTAATTATTTGATAGGAGACTGGACTGTTGCAGAATATTTATGTTTGGTGGAATCAAAAAAAAGCCGATTATATCTGCGAAAAACTGAATTAGAAAACGAAGCAGAAATATACCTGAAACAATTAAATCTGCAAATACAGGTTACGAAGAAATTAAAACAGCTTTCAGAGATAGAAAAGAGGATTGTAGATTTTGCAAAAGCCTGCTATAGGGGAGCCAAAATTGTGATCATAGAGGATGAGTTTGAGGGAATGAGCTATGATGAGATACGAATGTTTGCTCAAATCATACATAGATTGGTTAAAGAAAGAATTGGAGTGATTGTAAACAGTCATTCTAATTTTGTTTTAACAACTTTATCAGATAAATACATTATATTTAACGAAGGACGGATTGTAAAAAAGTGCAAAAATACAAATAATGACAGTGAAAATGAGCTGAATCAGTTTTTACATGAGGGACAGATAGAGGAAGAAACAGAAAAAAAATCTGTTTTAAGAAACAATCCAGAATCGGATGACTTTTGGTATTGTGTAAAAAATATGGAATTAATAGAGGGAGAAACTGTAGAGATTAATTTAAAAAAAGGAGAAATTATTACGATTGTTTCTCATAATAAGGTACAAAAAGACAAAATATTCAAGGTATTGTCAGGAAGAGAAATGGTAGGAAATATACTTTATATTATTAATGGGAAAACATATAGTAAGATAGATTATGATAAATTAGCAGAAGAAAGAATTGTATCGGTAAAGGTCCTGGGTAGTTTAGACGAGATGTTTAAAAGAATGTCTGTAGAGGAAAATTTATTATTGCCATCATTAAAAAAAATTTCTTCATTTGATTATATAGGATTCTCAAAAAAGATTCGTGATATTTTTATGGCGGAAATGAAACAAAATACAACTCAAAAGGGATTGGGGATAAAAGAATTAAAAATTAATGAATTAATAGAACTTACTTTGGCGCGCTGGTATATTTTTAATCCTAAAGTAATAGTATTGCTTGAACCATTTGGGTTATGTGATATAAATGGAGTTGCAATTGTCCGAAAATATTTAACAAAGTTCTCCTCTAAAGGTACAGCTGTAATTGTAATAGGTGCCCGTACGGAATATATGGAAGATATATCTGATAGAATTATAGACATGAATTTCTAATTATTTAATAGATGAATTCTTAAGAATATCACACCTATTCTAAATTTTCTCGCATTGATAAGTGATTAATCTGAAATTATAATATAAACATCTTAAATCAAACAGAGAAAAATACGAAATAAGGAGGAAAAGATTGAAAATGAAAAAAAGAATGATGGTAACATTATTATCGGCAGTTATGGTAGCCGGAGCAGCTGTACCAGCTGCTACATGTACAGCTGCAGAAAAAGCAGAGGATATGACATTTGTTGTTGTTCCTAAATGTGTTCATGCATGGTTTGATGAAGTAAATAAAGGTGCCCAGAAACAGGCAGATCTTCTTTCAGCACAACTTGGTGTAGAAGTAAAGGTAGATTATCGTGCACCAGAATCAGCAGAGGTTTCTGAACAGAATTCAACTCTTGAGCAGGCGGCCGCAACAAATCCTTCGGCTATTTTACTTGATCCTGTCGATTATGATGGAAGTGCAGATATTATTAAAGAAATTCAGGAAAGAGATATTCCGGTCATTCTTTTTGATGCACCGTCGCCAGAAGGAAGTGGACTTACATCCGTAGGTAATGATTTTTCAGAGCAGGCAACAATTGCAGTTGAGATGCTTGTTGAGAAAATGGGAACTAAAGGAAAAGTTGCAGTAATGCAGGGAGCTCCGACTGCTCCGAACCATGCAGAAAGATATCAGGCACATCTGGATGCTTTAGCAAAATATCCGGACATTGAAGTGATTGATGGTGGAATTGATAATGATAATGTTGAGACCGCACAGTCTCAGGCAGCGGCAGTATTAGCTGCGAATCCAGATCTTACAGGATATTTAAACTGTGACGCATGTGGTGCAGGTGTAGCTCTTGCTATAGAAGAAAAAGGCATGCAGGATCAGGTTACATTTGTTGCGATGGATAACCTGATTGAAATTTTAGACTATGTAAAGAGTGGTACAATTACCGCTACTTCTTCTACTTTACCACAGGAGCAGGGAATGTATGCAATTCTTATGGCGTATCAGGCTACACAGGGAATGCCTCTTCCAGCAACAGTAGATACTGGAATCGGACGTATTACAGCAGATAATGTCGATGAGTGGATTGAAATTGTAGGTGGAAAATAAACAGTACAATATTAATTTTTTAGCGAGTATTTTGGTGAGGGCTTGTGACTGGATTAATTCAAGTTGCTCGCCCTCACCTTTTCATATGAGGAGCATAAAAATGAATATATTAGAGGCAAAAAATATTACAAAGATGTTCCCTGGAGTTATAGCTCTGGATTCTGTTGATGTTGCTTTTAAATTAGGAGAGATTCATGCAATCATAGGTGAGAATGGAGCTGGAAAAAGTACTTTGATTAAATGTCTGACTGGGGTCTATGAACCAGAAGAAGGCGAAATATTGATTGGTGGAAAAAATGCAATGAAAAATAAAAGTCTTTTCAATAAAATTGCATATGTACCACAGGAAATTGACTTATTTGGATATATGTCAGTGGCAGAAAACTTATTTATTCCGTATGAAAAATCAGGCATTAGGGGAACGGTAAATCAGAAAGAGTTGGAAGAAAGAGCAATTTCTGTTTTGGAAAAATTTTCGATTCCAGTAAAACCAGGAGATTTGGTAAAAGATATTTCTATTTCTTCACAGCAACTTCTTCAAATTGCAAGGGCAACTGTTCATGAGGATTATGAGGTTCTTATGTTGGATGAACCTACAACTAGTTTAACAAGCAAGGATACAGAAATCCTATTTGATATTGTTGAAAAAATCAAAAAAGAAAACAAAGCAATTATCTTTATTTCTCATAAACTGGAAGAGATATTTCAATTGGCTGATGTTATTACAGTATTTCGTAATGGTAAGAAGGTTGCTTATTCAGAACTTAAGGATGTTGACAATAATTGGGTTATTCGACAGATGACAGGTAGAGAGCTTGATCAGAATGAATATTTTTATTCGGAAAAAATTTCAGAGGAGGTATTGCTAGAGGTAAATAATCTTACTGGAGAGTATTTTACAGATGTAAGCTTCAGCTTGAGAAAAGGCGAAATTTTAGGATTTTCAGGGCTAGTTGGAGCTGGGCGAAGTGAACTTATGCAGGCTATTTTCGGATATCTGCCGGTATATGAAGGAAGTGTAAAGTTTAGCGGGACGGAATGGAAATTGGGAGATACAAATTATTCTGTTAAAAATGGATTTATTTATCTACCTGAAGAACGTAAAAAACAGGGGATTTTACCAGAACTATCCATAAGGGATAATATTTCTGTTGCAGTACTTGATGAATTGAAACAGGGAATCAGCATTTCAGCAAAAAAAGAAGACCAATTAGCAAAAAAGGTAATTGATACATATGAAGTAAAAACACCTGGAGCAGATAAAAAAATACAGTTTTTATCTGGTGGTAATCAACAGAAAGTTATTATTGGACGTGCAATGGCATGTAAGCCCAAATTATTAGTATTCGATGAGCCAACGAAAGGTATTGATGTTGGAACAAAAACAGAGATATACCGGTTGATGAAAAAACTTGCGGAAGAGGAACAGATAGGAATTATTATGATCTCATCTGAAATGGACGAAATAAAGAAATGTTCCAATAGAATTATCGCAATGTATGAAGGCAAAATATCCGGTGAATTTGATTCAGCAGCAGATAAGCAATCTATTCTTGGTTCTATTATTGGCATGAATTCTGTAGAATAAAGGAGTTTTGATCATGGGCAGAGAAAGTGAAAAGCAAAAAACAGGAAATGCATTTATTGCAGCATTAAAAAAGAGCAATATGACAGCGATGGCAATGATATTAGTAATAATGATTATCATTGCAAGTATTGTTTCTCCATATTTTTTGAATATTTATAATTTACAGTCTGTTTTAAGAGATCTGGCATTTGTGGGAATGATTGGCATAGGACAATCATTGCTGTTGTTAGTAGGCGAACTGGATTTATCCGTTGGCAAAATTGCCTGCTTAAGTGGAATCCTTACAGGCATGCTGATGGTAAATGTGGGCTTAAATCCATGGCTGTGTCTTGCTTTGGGATTAGTGTTTGGCTTGATATTCGGACTTATCAATGGTCTTATCATTACGAGGCTCAGATTAAATTCGATGGTTGCAACAATCGGTATGCAGGGTGTATATGGAGGTATTAACCTGGTAATTACAAAAGGGAAAGCAGTCACAGGAATACCCCAGGATACGCAGTTTCTTGGGAAAAAATCTGTCGGACCAATTCCCATTCCATTTATTATTTGTATAGTAGTCCTTTTGGTTGTTCTGTTTATAGTAAATAAAACAAAAACAGGAAGATATATTTATGCGATTGGAAATAGTAAAGAGGCTGCTAAAATTCTTGGAATAAAGGTTGATCGTATTCGAGTTATGATTTATTCCTTTGTAGGATTGATTTCAGCTATGGCAGGTCTGTTATATGTATGTCGTCTTGGATCTGCCCAGACTGCAATTGGTGAAGATTGGCCAATGAATTCTATTGCAGCATCTGTTATTGGCGGTGTTTCTCTTACCGGAGGTGTGGGAAATCCGGCAGGGGCATTAATTGGTGCAGCAGTAATTACGGTTATTCAGAATATTATTGTTCTGTTTGGTGTCAATTCCTACTGGCAGTCAGCCGTTAGCGGTATCGTAGTAGTACTGGCAATTTCCTTTAGTTCTATTTCTGATATAGTACGTGAAAATCGTCAGAAGAGAATCAAACTGAATTAGGGAGGGAAACTAAATGAAATTAGGATTAAACTTATCTTTTGCGGTAAAAAGATGGATAGAACCAGAAAAACTTGCAAGGTTGATAAAATATGACTTTGGTGTGGAACACATTCAGTTTACTTGGGATCTGATCGATCCCTGGTGGCCAGAGGAGCAGCGAAGAATTATGGCACAGGATTATAAAACAGCCTTTGAAAGGGCTGGTGTTACAGTGGATGCCACATTTGGTGGACTGGCTTCTTATTCCTATGCACATTTACTGGCACCATCTAAAATACAGAGAGAGATTGCGTTTTCATTTTTTAAGAGAGCAATCGATCTTACCATAGAGTTGGGTGCAGACGTTATGGGTACACCGGTAGGTGGAATGTCTTATGATGATTCCAGAAACCCGGAAAGAAGAGAAGTACTTTACAGAGAGATGTTGCAGTACATAAGAAAACTTGCTGAATATGGAAAAACCAGAGGCTTGAAGGAAATTCACATAGAGGCAACGCCGTTAATAACAGAATTTCCTCATAGCCCACAGGTGTCTGTACAGATGATGAAGGATCTGGAAGGAACAGAAATTCCGGTAAAACTTCTTATAGACTGGGGACATGCATTATATAAACCGTTATTAAAAGAAGAGGCGGATATTCATCTGTGGTTCCAGCAGTGTGCCCCATATATTGGAGCGATTCATTTGCAGCAGACAGACGGATTATTAGACAGACATTGGGATTTTACTCATAAGGATGGAATCATCACTCCGGAACTGATTAAATCTGCAGTACAGAAAGCAAACCTGGAAGACATTACACAGTATCTGGAGGTCGTAACAATTTTTGAAGAAGATGACGATACGGTATATGAAGGAATGAAGAAAACCATGGAGTATCTTCACAGGGAGTTAGATTGCTAAAAGGAGAGGCAAATGGATTACAGAGAAACATATCAAAAAATTCTTGAAGAGTACAGGCAGGTTTTTGAACGTCTGGATCAGAAAAACATGAGAGACTTTATAGATGAAGTAAAGAATCATAATCGTATTTTTCTGATTGGCGTAGGTCGTGAAGGTATGGCAACAAAAGCCTTTGCCATGCGTCTGATGCATATGGGGAAAGAGGTTCACTGGATCTGGGATGATACCACTCCTTCCATAAACCCCGGGGATCTTTTGATTGCCACATTGGGAGACGGAAAGATCGGACATATTGATTATGTTTGCAGACGCGCCAAAGAGGCGGGAGCATTCATTTATGTTGTTACAGGATCGCCAAGTGGAGAAACAGCAAAAAACGTAGCAGATAAGGTATTCTTCGTTCCGGCAGCAGTGTACAGAGGAACGGATGACGTAGTACCTTCCTTTCAGCCAATGGGAAATCTGTTTGAACAGTGTCTGCTGATTCTGTTTGATATCATCATCATGACAATGGTAGATGAGATACCGGATCTTTCGTTTGAAAAAATGTCTGCCAACCATCGTAATATCGAGTAAGTATTAGAAGCCTGGAGGATGTATAAATGGGGATAAAGAAAATATTAAATGAAGATGTATCAAATGTAGTAGAAGAGAGTTTGACTGGCTATTTAACAGCTTACAGAAAATACTATAAAAAAATAGAAGATTACAATGCGTTTTACTATAAGGGACACAGACAGAATAAGGTTGCGCTTGTAATAGGCGGAGGCAGCGGTCATGAGCCTCTGTTTACCGGATATTGCGGAGCCGGTCTGGCAGATGCTGTTGCATGTGGAAACGTATGTGCATCTCCTAATCCGGAACTGATCACAGAAGCGGCAAAGGCTGTGGATCAGGGAAAAGGCGTTCTTTTGGTATATGGAAATTACGCAGGCGATAATCTGAACTTTGATATGGCAGAAGAAATGTGCCAGGCAATTGGAATGAAAACGGCACATGTTCGTGAATGGGATGATTTTGCTTCAGCACCCAAAGACAGAATTACAGACAGAAGAGGTATTGCCGGTGATGTTTATACAATCAAAATTGCCGGTGCGGCATGTGACGCAGGTCTCAGTCTGGATGAAGTAGTCAGGATTACCGAAAAAGCCAGAGATAATACAAATACGATAGGTCTGGCAACGTCTCCGGGAACTCTTCCGGGAAATGAAAAGCCTACTTTTGAAATTGCAGATGATGAGATGGAATTTGGAATGGGACTTCATGGAGAACCGGGAATTGAACGCACAAAGATGATGCCGTGTTCTGATATGGTTGATCGCATGTACAGAGAATTAAAGCAGGAAATGCAGCTGAAAGCAGGGGACGAGGTTGCAGTTCTGGTAAACGGGCTTGGTTCCACTCCTTTATTGGAATTAAATCTTGTATATTATGAATTGTACAAACGGATGCATAAAGAAGGACTTAAAGTATATGACGCAGAAATAAAAACATATTGTACCTGCATGGAAATGGGCGGATTTTCTATTACATTCTTAAAGATGGATGAGGAATTAAAGCCATATTACGATGCACCATGCTTTTCTCCTTATTATGCAAAAGGCTCTGTATCATCAGTAACTGCAGATACAAATGAGGATGAGGAAGAGATTGAGTTTGATGAAACGGATGTAGAGCCGGCTCCTGTTGTAAGAAGTAAAGAGGGAGTTCTTGAGCAGTTGAATGTGGAAGATACCAGAAACATGCTGCTGTATGTTGCAGATAAAATTATCGCAAATAAGCCGTATCTGACAGAAGTGGACAGTGCGATTGGCGATGGCGATCATGGAATCGGCATGGCGGGCGGTATGCAGAAGGCCAAGAAAAAACTTCTTAAAATGGAAAATGAACAGAATGTATATCAGGTATTTGAAACAGCCGGTCAGGCTATGCTGATGTCCATGGGCGGAGCATCGGGCGTTATTTTTGGAAGCCTGTATCTTGCAGGAGCAAAAGGAATGGAGGCAAAAGAAATTCTTACAGCTCAGGACATTGCAGAAATGGAAGAAAAGAGCCTGCTTGCAATTCAGAAACGTGGAGGTGCCAAACCGGGAGATAAAACAATGGTAGACGCACTTGCTCCGGCTGTAGACGCACTAAAGGAACATGTGGAAGAAGGGCTTCTGGAAATGATGAAGGCAGCGGAAGAGGCAGCCAGACAGGGTGTTGAAAACACAAAACAGTATATTGCCAAATATGGCCGTGCGAAATCACTTTTAGAACGGGCGATCGGCTATCAGGATGCCGGGGCAACTTCTGTATATCTTATTTTCCAGGGAATGAGGGAATTTATAGAAGGAAGTCTGGAAAGTAATTGAATCGGATATTTACAGGTATTTAACCGAATAAGCTACCAGAAAGAAACGGAGAGGGATTATGATGAAGATAGCAATAGGATGTGATCCAAATGCACAGAAAGAAAAAGAAGAGATTATTGCATATATTGAGAAAAGGGGCTATGGTGAAGTTACAGATTTCGGAAGTGAAGATGTTATCTATGCCCATGTTGCAATAGATGTGGGGGAAGCGATCGCGGCAGGAAAATATGACAGAGGAATTCTGATCTGCGGAACAGGCATTGGAATGTCTATTTCTGCAAATAAAGTAAAAGGTATCAGCGCAGCTCTGATAACTGATGTTTATTCAGCTGAACGTGCCCGTTTGAGCAATGACGCAAATGTTGCATGTATTGGAGCTTTTACAACCGGATGTAAAACAAGAGAAAAGCTGATCGATGCGTTTTTAGGAAATGAATTCGTAGAAGGATGTGCCTCCCAGCCTAAAGTAGATGCATTCAGAGAATATGATATGAACAGAAGCTGACTCTGAAAACAGATAGGAAAGGAAAAATCCATGAAGAAATTATATTTTGGAAGCAATCTGAAAATGTATAAAAACAGAAAAGAAACTGTTTTATATCTTCAGGAGCTGGCGGAGCTGACAAAGGATATCAGCAGGGAAGAACTTCATTTATTTATTATTCCTTCCTATACATCCTTAGAAGGTGCGGCAGAAGAAACGGACAGAAGTCTTATTCAGATTGGGGCGCAAAACATGTGCTGGGAAGATCAGGGACAGTTTACCGGAGAAATTTCACCACTTATGCTTAAAGAAATGAATCTGGATCTGGTTATGATCGGACACTCTGAAAGAAGACATGTCTTCAGAGAGACGGATGTTGAGGAAAATAAGAAGGTTCAGGCGGCATTGAAGCATGGCTTCCGGACTCTGTTATGCATTGGCGAAACCGCAGAGGAAAAGGAATACGGAATAAGCAGAGAGGTTCTTCGCAAGCAGTTGATCGTAGGCTTCCATAATGTGTCACCTGCATATGCAAAAAATATATGGGTTGCATATGAGCCTGTATGGTCGATCGGAGTGAACGGAACTCCTGCTTCTCCGGATTATGCAGAGGAGATGCATAAGGTGATTAAAGAATGTCTGTATGAATTGTTTGGGGAAAGCGGCAATGAAATTCCGGTGTTATATGGAGGAAGTGTAAATCCGGGTAATGCAAATGAACTGATTACAAAAGAGTCTGTTGACGGGCTTTTTGTAGGAAGAGCTGCATGGAATGCTAAAAAGTTCAATGCATTGATTCGTGATGTTAGAAAGAGTTATAATAATCAGGAATAAAAGGAATTTAAATTACTATAAGTTTGAGTATAAAGTAAAAAATGATATGGTACATATTATTATTATTATTTGGTTTGGGCAGAGCGGATTTTTATGTTCTGCCCTTAATTATATTATAATACAGTTTCCGGATATGATAATAAGACTGTTTTAGTTGATTCTCATAGATTATTATCTGATAAAAAGACATTTTAAGCATAGGTTGTACTTTGTTTATAAAATGAGAGAAGTCACTTAGACAGTAACAAATCAAATGTGAACTTCCTTGATAATTAACTCTCGTTTGCATCAAAACAAGTAGAGAAGGCA
>OHEE01000723.1_pt1 | contig 12727 bp, 7 predicted proteins | sample 1567191 | NCBI WGS metagenome assembly OHEE01 (sample SAMEA3879562, study PRJEB24766) | human gut metagenome | biome: human-associated habitat; feature: feces | place: USA | collected 1985/1987
GAGCACCTCCTTGCCAAGGAGGGGGTCGCGAGTTCGAATCTCGTTTTCCGCTCCACTTGAATATTGGCCCGGCAGAAACCTGCCGGGTTTTTTGTTGCTTCTTGTCAACTTTAGATCCTTGTGATATGATATTATGAGCGATTTATGTCAGTATCTTTTGATATTGGCCTTGAACAAGCTGTTAATTTTGTACACATATAAAACCTAAGGGAGGATTTTTTAATGAACGTATCTGTTGAAAGAGTTGTGAATGACGCAACCCTCAAAATTACTTTACCCGCTGAGGAAGTGAATAAAGGCTTTAAAAAAGCTATAAGCAAAATCGCTAACAGCGTAAACATTCCCGGTTTCCGTAAAGGCAAAGCACCCCGCAACATTATTGAAATGCACTATGGCAAAGATGCCATTAAACAAGAAGCATTCGAAATCGTTGCTAATGATTGCTATACTAAAGCACTTGATCAGGAGAGCCTGATTCCTGTGTCCGACCCCAAAGTTGAAGAATCTGTTTTTGAAGAAAATAAAGATATGGAACTGACTATCAAAGTCACTTTGAAACCTGAAATAGAACTGGGTGAATACAAAGGCTTGTCTGTAGAGAAAAAAGAAGCTGTTGTTGAAGATGCAGATGTTGACGCTGCAGTAGAAGAACTGCGCAGCCGTCAGGCCAAAATTGCTGAAGAAGGTACAATTATTGAAAAAGGTGATTTTGCAATTATTGATTTCGCCGGCACTGTAGACGGTGAAGCTTTCAGCGGCGGTGAAGGTAAAGGCTATCCTCTGGAAGTTGGTTCTAACTCCTTTATCCCTGGTTTTGAAGATCAGCTGGTTGGCCTAAAAAAAGGCGATGCTACTGATGTAGAAGTAACTTTCCCTGAAGATTATTTCGTTAAAGAACTGGCTGGTAAAGAAGCTGTGTTCAAAGTTAACGTTCAAGATGTAAAACGCAAAGAGCTGCCTGAGCTGAATGACGAATATGTTGCAGCTAACAGTGAATATAAAACTGTTGCTGAGCTGAAAGCTTCGTACAAAGAACGTATGCAGCAGAATGCTGAAAACAATGCGAAGGTTGAATATGAAAAAGCATTGATTGATGCTGCTGTTGCCAATGCTAAATTTGAAGTTCCTGAGATTATGGTCGAAGACCGCATCAGCCAAATGGTTGACGAAATGCGTATGAGTCTGGAAAGCCGTAAAATGACTTTAGAAATGTATATGCAGTATACTGGTATGGATATGGCTAAGATCCGCGAAAACCAGCGTGCGACTGCCGCTGAAAACGTAAAAACTGATTTGGTTCTGGATGCTATTGCCAAAGCAGAAAACATTCAGGTATCTATGGAAGACGTTGATGCTGAATTATCTGCTATTGCTGCTCAACATGGTGCTACGCTGGACGAAGTAAAGAATATCATTAAATCCAATGGTAACATGGGACTTTTGCTTGCAAATATTCTGCGTCGCAAAGCTGCTCACGTTGTTATTGACAACGCAAAATAATGGCATTTTGCCGCCGGCGCTTTAAGCTCCGGCGGCAGATGTGACTTTATTAAAAAATATAACCTTAAAGAAAAGGGGTGTAAGACATGAACTATGTGCCTATCGTTGTAGAGCAATCCAGCAGGGGTGAGCGCTCTTATGACATTTATTCCCGCTTATTGAAAGACAGAATCGTTTTTGTGACCGGCCCTATTGACGACGCGATGGCAAATGTCGTTATCGCCCAGCTGCTCTTCCTGGAATCCGAAGATCCTAATAAAGATATACATCTTTATATCAATAGTCCTGGCGGTAGTGTAAGTGCCGGCTTGGCTATTTATGACACGATGCAGTATATCAAACCTGATGTTTCTACCATTTGCATGGGTATGGCGGCCAGTATGGCATCTGTACTTTTAGCTGCAGGAACTCCGGGCAAACGTTACGCGCTCCCTTATTCCCGCGTGATGATTCATCAACCGCTGGGAGGGGCTCAGGGTCAAGCTACAGAAATTGAGATTCATGCGCGCGAAATTCTGCGTATCCGTGAAGAGATGAATGGTATTTTAGCTAAACATACAGGTCAGTCGAAAGAAAAAATCGCACAGGATACTGAACGCGATTATTACCTGACCAGCGAAGAAGCTAAAGCTTATGGGCTTATTGATGAAGTTGTAACCCGTAAGGCAGCAGCTGAAGAAGCGAAATGATGCATACTAAGGAGATAACAATATGAACTTTGGCGAGGGGAACGACAGCAATATAACTTGTTCCTTCTGTGGAAAAAGAGAAGGCCAGGTCCGCAAGCTGATTGCCGGTCATAACGTCTATATCTGCGACGAATGTATCGAACTTTGCAATGAAATGCTGACAGAAGACCTGAAAGAAACAAATGCTGCTGTTGTCAGTGTAAACGAACTGCCGAAGCCGAAAGAAATTAAAAATATTCTTGACGAGTATGTTATTGGTCAGGAAGAAGCAAAAAAAACTTTGGCTGTAGCGGTTTATAACCACTATAAACGTATTAACTATGAATTAAATAATCCTGCGAAGGATAAAGAAGTAGAACTGCAAAAATCAAATATTCTAATGCTGGGGCCTACCGGCAGCGGTAAAACTTTGCTGGCACAGACGTTGGCAAAGATTTTGCAGGTGCCTTTTGCAATCGCTGATGCTACTGCTTTGACAGAAGCTGGTTATGTAGGTGAGGATGTTGAAAATATCCTGCTGAAATTGATCCAGAACGCTGATTTTGATATTGAGCGTGCTCAAAGAGGCATTATTTATATTGATGAGATCGATAAGATTTCTCGTAAATCAGAAAATCCTTCTATTACACGTGATGTATCAGGTGAAGGTGTGCAGCAGGCACTTCTGAAAATTTTGGAAGGCACAGTCGCCAGCGTTCCGCCGCAAGGAGGACGCAAACATCCGCATCAGGAGTTTATTCAGATCGATACTACTAATATTTTATTTATCTGTGGCGGTGCTTTTGCCGGACTTGAAAATATTATCGGTGCACGTATCGGCAAAAAGAATCTTGGTTTTGGTGCTGATATCAAAACAAAAGAAGAAGCAAAAGCTGATACGATCTTTAAAAAAGTTTTGCCTGAAGATTTAATGAAATTCGGTTTGATTCCTGAATTTGCAGGTCGTCTGCCTGTTGTTGTGACACTGGATTCTTTGGATAAAGACGCTTTGATCAAAATCCTGCAAGAGCCTAAAAATGCTTTGATTAAACAATATCAGCATTTCCTGGCTATGGATAATGTAGAACTGGAATTCGAAGACGGTGCTTTAGTGGCTATTGCAGAAGAAGCTCTTAAACGTAATGCCGGCGCCCGCGGTCTGCGTTCTATCATCGAAGAGGTAATGCGTAATGTGATGTATGAAGTGCCTTCACGTATCGACGTTGTAAAATGTGTAGTTACAGAAGCGGCAATCAGAGAACACATGGAACCGAAAATGGTGGTTGCTAGTTAAGCAATTAAAAAAAGAAGGGGAAGGGGCATAGCCTTTTCCCCTTTTTATGTTAAAATAAAGTTGAGTAATGAAAATGCTTTAAAAATATCGTTTGCTGCAGTTAATACTGTTGGCAAAGGAGGGTAATATATGGAAACAAAACCACGTTTAATGCCGTTGCTTCCTTTAAGAGGAATGCTGGTATTTCCAGGTATGATTATAAATCTTGATGTAGGCAGGGAGCGTTCCATTCATGCAGTAGAAGCTGCGATGACTTCCGATAAGCAGATACTTCTGGTATCACAGAAGGAAGCCGTAACGATGGAACCCGGGCAGAAGGATTTATTTAAATATGGTGTCATAGCGGAAATCAAACAATTATTGAAATTGCCAAGTGGAGCTTTGCGGATACTTGTAGAAGGATTAGCCCGAGCCAAAGTAGAAACTATTATCGAAGCTCCGGCTGTCGATACATATTTCCAGGCTAATGCACTGCCGATGGATTCTGTTGTCAGTGAAGATAATGAAGTGGAAGCGCTGCGCAGGATGCTGATTGAAACGTTTGAGCAATGGATTATTGCCAGCAAAAAAGTTAACAGTGAAGTGCTGCTGACCTTTAAGGACCAAACTGACCCAGGACGGGTTGCGGATATGATTGCCGGTTATCTGTCGATAAATATCGAAGAAAAAGAGCAGCTGTTAGAAGCGGTTGATGTTAAAGAACGTATGAATAAGCTCTATACGTATTTATGCAAAGAACTGGAAATTGCCGGTCTGGAAAAAAATATTTCACAGCAGGTGCGTAAACAGATAGAACAGAATCAAAAAGAATATTATCTGCGTGAACAGATGAAAGCCATTAATAAAGAACTTGGCGAAGGTGATGAACGTCAGGCCGAAATAGACGAATATAAGAAGCAGATGTCAGAGCTTGATCTGCCGGCTGAAGTTGTTGAAAAAATCAATAAAGAACTTGACCGTCTTTATAAAATGCCGCCGATGATGGCTGAAAGCGCCGTAATCCGAAATTATATCGATGTGCTTTTAAGTTTGCCCTGGGGTAAGTTTACAGAAGATAATTTTGACCTTGAAGTGGCTGCTAAAGTACTGGATAAAGACCATTACGGTTTGGAAAAAGTAAAAGAACGTATTTTAGAGTATTTGGCAGTACGTGCTTTGACCAAACAAAGTAAGGGACCGATTTTATGTTTAGTCGGACCTCCTGGTGTGGGTAAAACTTCTCTGGCACATTCGGTTGCCAGAGCGATCGAGCGTAAATTTACCCGTGTTTCTTTAGGTGGCGTTCGTGATGAAGCAGAAATCCGCGGTCATCGTCGTACATATATCGGCGCAATGCCAGGCAGGATTATTCATGGTATGCAAACCAGCGGTTGCATGAATCCTGTTTTTCTTCTGGATGAGATTGATAAAATGGCTTCTGATTTTCGGGGGGATCCGGCTTCGGCTTTGCTGGAGGTATTAGACCCGGAACAAAACAACACTTTCAGTGACCATTATATTGAATTCCCTTTTGATTTGTCACATGTTTTCTGGATTGTAACGGCTAATACGGTAGAAACTATCCCTCCTGCTCTATTAGACAGGATGGAAGTGATTCAACTTACCAGTTACACTGAGGACGAGAAAGTGAAAATCGGCGAATTGCATTTATTGCCGAAGGAACGTCAGGCACATGGCTTGACTGCAAAAACTTTGAATATTACAGAAACAGCTCTGCGTCATGTTATACGCGAATATACACGTGAGGCCGGTGTACGTAATTTAGAACGGAAAATAGCGGCGATCTGCCGTAAAACAGCACATCGTATTGTGACGAAACAGGTAAAAAGTGCTAAAGTTACCGAAAAAAATCTGACTAAATATTTAGGACCGGTTATTTTTCTGGAAAGCGATCTGACTGCCAAGGCAGAAATAGGTATCTGCACAGGTTTGGCCTGGACCAGTGTTGGAGGTGAATTACTGAAGGTAGAAGTACTGGCTACTAACGGTAAAGGAGGTCTGGTATTGACTGGGCAGTTGGGTGATGTTATGAAAGAATCTGCTCAGGCCGGTTATACTTATATTCGTTCTCGGGCTAAAGAGCTGCATTTGGATGAAAAGTTTTATGAAACTACTGATATCCACATTCATTTACCGGAAGGTGCAATCCCAAAAGATGGTCCTTCCGCCGGCATTACTATGGTGACGGCTATGGTTTCAGCACTGACTAAACGTTGCATAAAAGCGGGTATTGCCATGACTGGAGAGATCACTCTTTCTGGCAAAGTGCTTCCGGTAGGAGGAATTAAAGAAAAAATGCTGGCGGCGCATCGTTATGGTGTAAAAACCATCCTGATTCCAGAACAGAATATGCAGGATCTGGAAGAACTTCCTGTCAATGTGCGTGCGGCAATAAAATTCATTCCTGTTAATCATATGGATCAAGTGTTGAAATTAGCTTTGGAGGAGTAAGATGAATAAAGGAACCTGGGATATTATTCATGCCCAATATATCACATCTGCTGTCAGAGCAGACCAATATCCGACACCACCGTTGATAGAGGCTGCTTTTATAGGGCGTTCTAATGTTGGCAAATCATCACTGATCAATTCGCTCTGCAGACGTAACGGCTTGGCAAGAGTGAGCTCGACTCCAGGCAAAACACAGACTATAAATTTTTATGGTTTGCAGGCTAAACGCACTACTGAAGGGCAGGAAGAACGTGCTGATTTTTATTTAGTAGATTTACCAGGTTATGGTTTTGCCAAAACAGCTAAAACGAACAAAGATAAATGGTCAGGATTTATCAGTAAATATCTTTCCGGATCTGATAATCTAGGACTGGTCTGTCAGCTTATTGATATCAGGCATAAGCCTTTGGACAGCGATATTGAAAGCTATCACTGGTTACTGGACTGTGGACTGCAGGTTCAGGTTATTTTGACCAAAGCGGATAAATTGTCGAAAAATGCAGCGATGGCTCAAAAAGCATTATTCAAACGGGAACTGGGACTGGATGACAGCCGTATTATGACCTATTCTGTAACTCAGAATACAATGCGCAGTGAATTGATAGGGCGGATCATGACGGCACTGGAAGGGCATTATTAAGCGAGGGAAATATGTTGAATCGTTTGCTGCTATTTGTTATGGCAGCCTGTTTAGGAACGTTATTTTTAAAAATGGAATTGCCTATACCATATCTTTTAGGCGGCATTTTTGCTGCAGTAGCCTGTAAGATAGCTGGTTCGCCTGTTACCTGGCCTAAGAATTGGCGTGAATTGGGTTTACTTGTAGCTGGGTATGGTATTGGCCGTAATTTTACAGCTGATACATGGGAGAAAATGACGCATCAGACCTTTGGGGTACTGGAAGCCACGCTGATAGCTGTAGCTGTTGCTGTTTTAATTGCCTGGTGGACAGCGAGACATACTTCGGCTAATCTGATCAGTTGTGTGATGGGCATTATGCCTGGCGGGCTGACGCAAATGATGCTGATGTCGGAGGATGATCCAAGGGCTGACGCAAATGTTGTTGTCGTTATGCAGACTCTGAGGCTGGTAGGCGTTATTGTAGCAGTACCATTTCTGGTAATCCATGGTTTAGGTGCTCAGGTTATGCAAAACAATGCTATTGTTCAGACAACAGACGGTACGCATTGGCTTATTCTTGTCCCATTGTCGTTTTTAGGCGCTTTTGTTGCGACTAAGTTAAAGGTGCCAACACCGCGTTTGCTGGGGCCGATTCTGGCAACAGCGGCAGGGTCGTATTTTTGGGGAAGTTTACAGCCTGTGCCTGGTTTGCTTATGATGCTGGCACAGGTAAGTATTGGATTATACATGGGCGTAATGCTGGATCCCAAAAAACTTTCGGCTACTAAGGAATTGATGCCTTATATTTTTAGTGGTATCGTTTTGATGATTGGTGTCAGTGTTGTTGTTGCCTGGTCCCTGTCAGAACGGTATGGGTTTTCTTTAGTAACCGCTTTTTTAGCAATGGCTCCCGGCGGAATTGCGGAAATGTGTCTGGCTGGAATGAGTATGGGAGAAGATGTTTCAATCATTCTTACTTACCAATTAGTACGGTTATTGTTTTTGAATATCTGCGTTCCTTTGGGAATCACTATGTATTTTAAAAATAAAAGTCTTGATTAACAGTATCGTAGCTTACTGAATAAAATAGTAAGCTACGATACTGTTTTATTTGCGAAAAATAATATATGAAAAAATATATTAAAAGACTTGACAAAAGAAATAGTAATAAATATAATTAAGCTAACAAATGAATATTGTAAGCTAAAGGTGCTCTACAGAGCTTAATAGAGAAGTCGGTGCAATTCCGACGCGGTCCCGCCGCTGTAACGAGGAGTAAACTTCAAATGCCACTGGTAGTAATACTGGGAAGGTGAAGTGAGCTATGAATCGGAGTCAGAAGAACTGCCTTAGCTACATCGCTGATTGACCTGCGAGAGACGGGGAGGAGATGCTGCAGAGTTCGTATTTTAGGTAAATACGAAGTGCGAATCTTTTGCTATGAATTTCTGACCGTTTTTCTTAATATTATTTTAAGAAAACGGTTTTCTGTTTTTCTGTGCTTTTGTAAGCGCGTTGAGGTCGAAGTGTGATGGCTAGACCTCGAAAATAAGGTCAGCCATCAGTGTATATATTTATTTGTGACAGGTCTGGACAACCTGCCGGGTTTATTGCCATTCTCAAATTCTCTTTGTGCAAGAACCTTCTTCTCAATTGCCTGCGTAGGGGTGCGCGGCAAGAGCAACCATCACATTTTTTGTGATGGTTGCTTTTTTTGATAAGGGGCTTATAGAGGCAGTTTCGGTAGGAGATTCTCGAACCATTCTGCGATACATAAGTAAGCAAAGTACAGGAGGTGAACATTTACTACCCTGGCACAGAAAATAATTAATGAAAGGATGCCGTATATGGAACAAGATAAAAACCTTACAGCAGAGATTCAGCAGGAAGAAACTTTAGTGGGAACTATCCCTCCGGTTACTTTCGATGAATTTACGCCGCCGTCCTATGAGGAGTGGAAGCAAGAAGTAGTGACTGCTCTTAAAGGCGGTTCTTTTGAAAAGAGTATGTTCACTAAAACTTATGAGGGTATCACCCTGAATCCTATTTATAGATTAGAGGATCAGGAGAGGATTACCCACAATAAAACCTATCCCGGCATGGAAAGCAACCTGCGCGGTGCTAATGCAGGAGGTTATATCCATAAAGTATGGACTATTGCTCAGGAGTGTGATGGAAAAACTCCTGCCGAAGCCAATGAAATGGTTAAATACGAGCTGTTGAAAGGAACTACCGCTGCCAGTGTCGTTTTAGATACTGCGACACGCAAAGGCTATGATCCTGATAAGGCAGAAGTAAAAGATGTTGCTGATATAGGCGTATCTTTGGCTACTGTAGCTGACGTGGAAAAACTGCTGGATGGTGTTGATCTGGAAAAATTCGAAATCGATATTTATGCCGGCGCTTCCAACATCGCTCTTTTGGCTGCTGTAATCACTGTCTGCGAGAAAAAAGGTCTGGCCCTCGAAAAATTACATGGCGCTATTACTGTCGATCCGATTGGCGAACTTGCTTTGGACGGCGAATTAGTTCGTCCGCTGGACGAATATTATGACGAAATGGCACATAGCATTGCCTGGGCTGAAAAAAATGCTCCGCAGCTTAAAACAGTAGTTATCAATACCGATGTTTATCATAATGGCGGTGCTAACGACATTCAGGAAGTAGCGTATGCTATGAATGCAGCTGTAACTTATATGCGCGCTATGGAACGCCGTGGTATTGATGTCAACATCTTCTGTCGCCACCTGCGTTTTCATTTCAGTATCGGAGCTAATTTCTTTATGGAAATTGCTAAACTGCGCAGTCTGAAAATGGTTTGGGCGCAAATCGTTAAAAATTGCGGTGGGGATGAAGAAGCACAAAAGATCAATCTTTATGTCAGCACTTCTACCTTCTGCCAGACGAAATACGATCCTTATGTAAATCTGCTGCGTGCGGCAACACAATCCTTCTCTGCGGTTGTTGGCGGTATGGACGGCATGTATGTCAAACCTTTCGATCATTGCATTCGTCCCAGTGATGTATTTTCCCGCCGTATTGCCCGTAATATCCAGATCATGGAACAGCATGAATTCAACTTTATTCAGCCGATCGATCCTTCCGGCGGCAGCTGGTATATTGAACCGCTGACAGAAGAATTTACAGAAAAAACCTGGGCTAAGTTCCAGGAAATCGAAAGCCACGGCGGCTTACTGGCAGCGCTTGAAAGCGGCAAAGTACAGGCAGCGGTTAAAGCTATTTTAGAAGAACGTTTTAAAAATCTTGCTACCAGAAAAGATCGTGCAGTCGGCAATAACATGTACCCGAATATGACTGAAGAACTTTTGGAAGTGCCTGAAGTTGATTTCGCAGAAATCCTTAAAGCACGCAAAACTGATTTGGAAGTCAACGTAAAAGTACGCGACAATGCTTATGTAGAAGCTGTACTCAGCGACCTTGGCAAACGTGATGCCAATGAGTTGGGTTCTTTGATCGCTGATGCTGAAAAAGCATTATTGGCTGGAGCAACTATGGGTGAAATTTCAGCAGCTCTTACCGGCAGCGCTAATGGCGAAAAGGTTGAAGCTATTGCTCCGCATCGCTGGACTGAACGCTATGAAGAACTGCGTATGCGTACGGAAAATTTTGTTGATAAAACCGGTGCAAACGTTAAAATTTTCCTGGCCAATATGGGACCGATCCCGCAGCATAAAGCACGTGCCGATTTTGTTACCTCTTTCATGCAGGTGGCTGCCTTTGAGGTTGTGACAAATAATGGCTTCCTCACTGTCGAAGAAGCTGTTAAAGCAGCGCTTGAGTCCGGTGCCGATGCAGCCATCGTCTGCTCGACTGACGCTACTTATCCGGAACTGGCACCAGCAGTTACGAAAGGCATCAAAGCTGTAAATCCGGAAATGAAGGTATTCCTGGCAGGTGCTCCCAGTGCAGAACTGAAAGAAATCTGTGATGCTGCAGGTATGGATGATTACATCAGCGTCAAATCCAACTGCTATGAAACCTTGCTCCGTATGCAAAAAGAAAGGGGGATGTTCTGATAATGTCCAGAATTCCTGATTTTAGTCAAATTCCCTTTCAGCAGGCACCCGCACAAGGCGACGCCGAGTTTGCTGCCTGGAAGGAAAAATTAAAAACTGAAACCGGTAAATCCTTTGAAGAAAATTTTTACCGTACAATGGAACAAATCAACGTAGCTCCTTTATATGATGTGAATGCCTATAAAGACTGCGAACATCTGCATTATATGGCAGGTATCCCGCCATTTTTGCGTGGACCTTATTCAACGATGTATGTAACCAAACCCTGGACAGTACGTCAATATGCAGGCTTCTCTACTGCAGAAGAATCAAATGCTTTCTATCGCCGTAACCTGGCGGCAGGGCAAAAAGGTCTGTCTATCGCATTTGACCTTGCAACTCACCGCGGTTATGACTCCGATCATCCGCGCGTTGTCGGTGACGTAGGTAAAGCCGGTGTTGCCGTTGACTCCATTTTGGATATGGAGATTCTTTTCTCCGGCATTCCTCTGGATCAAATGTCTGTATCAATGACAATGAACGGCGCAGTGCTGCCTGTATTAGCCTTCTATATCCTGGCTGGTGAAGAACAGGGCGTAGACAAATCAGTTATGGCAGGTACGATCCAAAACGACATTCTGAAAGAATTCATGGTTCGTAATACCTATATCTATCCGCCTACAGCTTCCATGCGCATCATCGGTGATATTTTCGAATATACCTCCGCTTATATGCCCAAATTCAACAGTATCTCGATTTCCGGTTATCATATGCAGGAAGCAGGCGCTACTGCTGATATCGAACTTGGCTATACATTAGCCGACGGTCTCGAATATCTGCGTACAGGTACTGAGCATGGTCTTACTATTGACCAGTTTGCACCGCGTTTGTCCTTCTTTTGGGCAATGGGTAAAAACTACTTTATGGAAATTGCTAAAATGCGTGCAGGACGTATGCTGTGGGCGAAAATCGTTAATTCCTTCGGCCCGAAAAAAACCAAATCTATGGCTTTGCGTACACATTCGCAAACTTCCGGCTGGAGCCTGACAGAGCAAGATCCGTTCAACAATATTACGCGTACCTGTATCGAGGCTATGGCAGCAGCTTTGGGGCATACCCAGTCGCTGCATACTAACGCTTTGGACGAAGCTATCGCGTTGCCGACAGATTTCTCGGCTCGTATTGCTCGTAATACTCAATTGTACATTCAGGACGAAACCAAAGTCTGCAAAGTTATTGATCCGTGGGGCGGTTCCTATTATGTAGAGGCACTGACCAATCAGCTGATCCAAAAAGCCTGGGCACATATCCAGGAAATCGAACAGCTCGGCGGTATGTCCAAAGCTATTGATACCGGTCTTCCTAAAATGCGTATCGAAGAAGCGGCAGCACGTCGTCAGGCTCATATCGATTCCGGCGCCGAAAAAATTGTCGGCGTAAACGATTACCGTCTGGAAAAAGAAGATCCGCTTGATATTCTGGAAGTCGACAACACTGCAGTTCGTTTGGCGCAGATCGAACGTCTGAAAAAATTGCGTGCTAACCGTGACAACGATGAAGTTCGCCGTTGTTTGGACGCTATCACCCATTCCATGGAAACCGGTGAAGGCAACTTGCTGGAGCTGGCAGTTAACGCAGCTCGTGCTCGTGCTTCCAAAGGCGAGATTTCTGACGCTGTCGAAAAAGTCTGCGGCCGTCATAAAGCTATCATCCGTTCAATTTCCGGCGTCTACAGCAGCGAATTTGCTGATGAAGATGTTATCAAGGAAGTTCGTCAGATGACAGATGACTTTGAACAGCGCGAAGGCCGTCGTCCCCGTATCTATATTGCTAAAATGGGACAAGACGGACATGATCGCGGGGCGAAAGTTATTGCTACCGCCTTCGCAGATATGGGCTACGACGTAGATATCGGCCCTCTGTTCCAAACTCCGGAAGAAGCTGCGCAGGATGCAGTAGATAATGATGTTCATATCGTTGGTATGAGCTCATTGGCAGCAGGTCATAAAACCTTAATGCCGCAACTGGTAGAAGAACTTAAAAAACGCGGACGTGAGGATATCATGGTCGTTATCGGCGGCGTAATTCCTGCCCAGGACTATGATTATCTCTACGAACACGGTGCAGCAGCTATTTTTGGACCCGGCACCATTATACCTGTCTGCGCTAAAAAAGTA
>OHEE01000725.1_pt1 | contig 12647 bp, 10 predicted proteins | sample 1567191 | NCBI WGS metagenome assembly OHEE01 (sample SAMEA3879562, study PRJEB24766) | human gut metagenome | biome: human-associated habitat; feature: feces | place: USA | collected 1985/1987
GTTAATGACTTGTACCCCTTCACGGCTCCAGCACTCTGGTTTGAGGTACACGTTTGTCTTCAGGTAGATTTTTCTTTGGTTTAAATAGGCTTCAACCTGTACAAGGGTCGTGCCTTGCCTGTTTAGTGTGTTCTGGCGGTTATATACAAGACGGTATCTGATTTTATCCATTTTTCTGCAAAGGTGCTATTTAATGCACAAACGACAAAAAAATGGAGTGCAAATTACCGACTTTCTATAAGAACATTACATGATCAAACAATGTTGTGTGAAGAATAGTATATGGTTGTTACAGTATAAAGGACGCAAAGAATATCCGCGTCCTTTATATATTTAAATTAAATAGAAATCTCAATTCCGATCCCAAGTACCGTCAGACTTGATTTTTTCAACATTGGAAACAAGGGAATTGTAATTGGTTTCCATGGTTGGAATAACCGCAGTCCATGCATTTTTATCGGCAGGACCGTAGTTTCCTCCGGTTGTGGTGTTCTTCTCGGCAAAATAAGTGGCCCAGCTTCCGCCTTCTGCCCAGGTTTTGCGGACCATCGGGTCTCCCCAGCGTTTTAGGTCGAACCAGCTGTGGTCTTCGTTGCAGAGATCAAATTTACGGTATGCTTTAAGCTCCTCCCAAAGACTGTCACCACTTTTTGTGCAGGTATAATCCGCATTATAAGGCTTGACGGTCTGCTCAAGAAGTGCGCGTACGGCCTGTTCGTTACCTAAACGGTACTGTGCCTCCGCCTCGTTATACATCATTTCAGCGGCACGGAAAATAGGAATACATCCGTCTCCTGTCCCGGATTTTACAATGAACTTGGTGGAGAGATAATAGAAGATTGTCGTGGTGCTGTATATGCGTCCGGCGAACTCCTTCTTCACACGGTTGTAGAAATCACCTTTGGTCACCTTACCCGAGCCGCTGACTTTGGAAACATCGCCCACTTCTTCCGGAGTCGGAATGGCATAAATGGCGAGCCGCTTGTCTGCGGGATCAATCGGATCTACTATCTGTTTGCTTATACATGGTGGATAAGTGCGGGATGCAGAACCGAGACAGCTGGCGCTCATATAGTTATAGAATGAATAGTAATGAACAGGCTGTGTGTCATCCTCGAACACCTCCCATATCCATTCTTGATTGGCTGTGTTGAATCCTGCCTTATACTCATCGGGAGTCATGATGGAGTAGTTCCTGCGAGCTTCCTGTGAATGGGTGATGACCGTCTGCCAGTCATTACGTATAAGAGCTGCCCGTGAATAGACGGCATGGGCCACATCAAGGTTCGCCATCCACCTCTTGTCCACATCGACAGGCCGATCGTATCCGCATGATGTGAAAAGGCTGATGGCCTCATCAAGGTCATGGTAGATCAGTTCGAATGTCTCCGCCATAGTGGAGCATGGCATTTCGTCATTGTTTACTGTGGTACGCAGTACAAGACCGCGCTGCAAGCCGTCTGCATCTGTCCATCTTCGACTGTACAGCTGTGAGAGCATGGTGTAGGAGTAGGCACGGTAGACCAGCGCCTGTGCCTTTATATAGTCCCATTTACGTTGCTCCGCCACATTGGCAAGCCCCGTCTTGCAGTTGTCTAGAATCTGGTTAGCATTTCTGATGAGTTTGTAATAGTAGTACCATGTTACATGGATGTTGCTGTTCGTACTGCTGGTAAAATAGTTGCCTTTCGCGAGATTCTGCCAGCCGGTGTAGCTGCCTTTCTGTATCACATCTCCAGGATATTCGCCCTGATACGCATAAACGGTACCTTCTCCGTTGTACCCCTGTGTGTCCAGGTACTGTGTGCTCATGATCCGACCCAGTCCGTTCACGGCGTATTGTGCGGCATCGGCATTCTCAAAAATCACCTCGTCTGAAACGCTTGATTCCGGACTGAGTTCAAGATACGAATCTGAACAGGCTGCTGTACAGAAAAGCAGAATTGCCATTGAAACTATATTATATATCTTTTTCATCTTTCCAAATGTTAAATGGTTGCATTAATACCGAATGTGAAGACACGGGCCGGAACCAGATAGTTGCTCTGGCCGCCACCTATTCCCATCATGGGGTTCATACCTTTACGGGCCGACCAGAGGTGTATGTTCTCGGCCGAGAATAAGAAACGGACAGTGGAAAGGTTGACCTTTGCTGTCCATCTTTTCGGAAGAGTGTAACTTATATTTAGATTCTTAAAGCAAAGATAGTTACGGCTGACCAACCAGCGGTCACTTCCAGCATTATTGTCGGTACTGGTCAGATTATTGATCTCGGGATTGGTGTTGGGATTGATACGTCCATTGCCGTCCACAGCCTTGTTTGCCGCATAATATCCGGCATAGTTCGCCTCTGATGTAGTCTGGCCTGCTGCAATAGCAGCATTGTAGGCGTCATCATAGGCATTCTTGTAAGTGGTTATCATGGCATTGGACCTGTCGTTGATCCGCCAGGCGTTGTTGTACAGGTCCACATGGTAATTTCCGGCACTTTGTCCGGGTGTCATCAGGCTGGAATAAGGGCTGTCGTATATCTTTCCACCAAGCGAATAGGTGAACATTGCAGATATGTTGATGTTCTTCCAGCGTATGTTTGCCGAGAAGGAACCGTATGTGGTAGGAAGCGCGCTGCCTGCCCATTTCTTTTGGGCATAGGTGGTCTTGAGCACATAATATTTCCCGTTGATCAGCCTGTAGTTCTCGGGAGCAAGCTCGGTGGCTCCCTGGACGGGATTGCCGTTGGCGTCCCACATCAGTTCTCCTTCATCGTTGAGTTTCTGCTTGCCACCAAGCTGTGACCCGTCAGGAAGTACAATATAATAATCATTAAGATTTGCCTCGTAAAGCGACTGTCCATCCATCTCGTCCACTCCTGCCCAATGGTATGTATAGTAGTCATATCGTGACTTGCCTTCGGAGATGAGATAGCTGCCGGAAGTTATGCCGACAGGCAGGTCCTCCCTTTGTCCAAGCTTTCCTGATGGATCAATGGGATATACGGTTTTCTTTTTATTCTGTTCGGGAAGTTTGACGATCTTGTTCTTGGTGGTGGTAAGGTTTGCGGATACGCTGACAGTCCAATCCTTGCTCTTCACGATATCGAAATCAGCGGAGATCTCCCAGCCGCGGTTGGAGATTGTACCTATGTTCCTGTCTGTGGTTGATGTGGAGGAACCTGTGCTGGTACCTCCTGCTGAACTGGGGGCATATACGCTGAAAATAAGGTCCTTATTCCTTTTGTCAAAATATTCAACGGAGAGATTCAGCCGGTTGAACAGACGTCCTTCAACAGCTGCGCCCCATGATTCTCCGGTTTCCCAATGCAGGTCTCTTGCCGGATTCTGACTTACAACGTATGCCGGCTTGGAATTCTGGGTCCATGATCCGTAAAGGCCATAATATGCGTAGTAACCGGAGCCGGAATCATTACCTACCTGTCCCCAGCTTGCCCGCAACTTGCCCTGATTGAGCCATCTATATTTTTTCATAAACTCCTCGTTGCTGAAGACCCAGTTGGCACCCAGCGAACCGAAGTTTCCCCACCGTGATTCCTTTGCGAAACGGCTGGAACCGTCACGGCGGAATGAGGCTTCGATATTGTACCGGTTGTCATATCCATACTGTACGCGCGCCAGATAGGATTCAGTGCGGTAGCGGGTTTTGTATCCCGAGATACTTGCCATTTCAGAGAAGTTGGAAAGCGCATACCTGTTTGGAAAAGCCTCGTTGGTCTTGCTTGTATAGGTATAGTCATAACGATAGCTGTAGTTCTCGTGCCCAAGAAGGACTTCGATGTTATGTCTGTCATTATAGGTCATGTTCCAGCGCAGCTGCTCCTGTAGAGTCCAGTTCTTGTAGGTATAGAGGGTTTTGGCAAGAGCCCCGTTGCGACCCGAGATGGAACCGTCCTCGGAAACAGTACCACGTGCATCACCGATGACCGCATTCTCGTATTTGTAATAATCGCTGTTACGTGTGTTCACATTTGCTTTAAGGGTTGCGGTAAAGCCGTAGGGCAGCACGAGATCAAGATAACCTATCCCGTTGAGTGTATTGCGTATTGTCCGACTATCATTCAATTCCGACTCCCATATCACGTGGCGGTCACGGTTCTGATTACGGGTTATGACCTCCTGAGGGTTTCCGTTCTGGTCGTAGATGATATAGCTTCCGCCGTCCCATTGCGGGTTTCCGGCACCGTCAAGCACATAATCCCCCTTATTCACCTGTATGGGGGTTCCGGCATTGTCATATACCGTTCCAGTTTCCGTATAGTGCGAGTGTACCGGGTAAATGGGAGCCATATAGCGGCAGAAATAGAAAGGATTGCTGTATGATGACGAGCCGTCCCCGACACCGTTTGACGTATTCTGGAACTTCTGATGTGAGGCGTTGATGCTCATGCCGGCCCGTAACCATTTCACAGGTTTGATGTTGACAGCCATGCGTCCTGTCAGACGGTCAAACCCGGAATCTTTCATATATCCGTTCTCATCAAGATAGGAGAGTGAGAAGTAATAGTCGCTCTTGCTTGTAGCACCCGATCCCGAGAACTGGTATTCCGAACGATATCCTTTGCGTGTGGCCTGGTCAAACCAGTCCAAATCGTCGGCATACCCGTCAATGATAGAGGCGTCGGCAGCCATTTTCCCATCGAGGGTGAAAAGCTGGTCGTCTGGTTTGTTGAAGATGTTGACATAAAGTCTGTCGGGAATAAGTGTGCTGTTCACGGCATTTAAAATTGCCTGTTTGTCCGTACGGTCACCTCCGCCGTGTACGAATGCGTTGGCTGCGTTCTGGTATTCAACCTCCATGAACTGGAAGGGATTGGTACGCTCATATTCCGGCAGGGCACGTTCGTACCAGCCCTGGTTGGTCTTGAAATTGAACTGGATACGTTCACTCTTTGACTTTTTGGTTGTGATCAGAATCACTCCGTTTGAAGCCCGGTTGCCATAGAGTGCGGCCGAAGCGGCATCCTTCAGAATGGACATTGTTTCAATATCCTCCATATTAAGGTCGGAGATGTTTCCTCCGTACGGAACGCCGTCTATCACATAGAGGGGAGAGGTACTACCATTTACTGTGCCGATACCTCGGATAAGCACTGTGGGGTCACTTCCAGGCGAGCCGTAGTTGCCTGTGACCGTAATACCCGGTGTGGAGCCTTCAAGGGCTGAAGTGACGGATGTCACAGGACGTTTCAGGAGTTCCTCATTTCTGACCTGGGTGATGGCACCGGTAATCGAAGACTTTTTTTGCGTGCCGTAAGCGACAACAACAACTTCGTCAAGTGCCTGACTCTCTGCCGTAAGCTCGATTGTCATTTCTCCGGGAGTGATAGCAACTTCGCGAGTTGTCATACCGACAAAAGAAACAGTGATTGTTTTGACATTGTCGGGGATTTCCAAGGAAAAATGACCTTCAATGTCAGTGATTGTCCCCTGTTTTGTACTTTTGACAAAAATGGACGCTCCCACGATGGGTTCCTTGTCAGACGAGTCTATAACCCGCCCCTTTACAATTTTTGCCATTACCGTTCCTGTCATAAGGAACAGGCATGCCAACAAGAACAACAAATGTTTTTTCATGGTCGTTTAATTTTTGAATATTTAAAACGGTTTGTTTTTGCTTCTCAAAGCTAATCAAATTTATATAATAAAAAAACATTTTGCTTAAAAAAATTAATTTGGGATAAAAATAATGTTCTGGAATGCTAATCCTTGGGTTGGAGCTATAGTTTTATAGACTAGATTGATTGTTAATGGATATTTTTGATAAGTCCAGCTTTGGTATACAAAGATTCAGAAGTAAAGACAAGCTCTGATTAGCCGGACTAGGGTTTGAGACAAAGGAGGTGAATTCTAAGTCTTCTTTATCATAATTTGAAATGAGTCCGTAATTTGCTAAGGCTATGCAAAATTTCTTATTGAATATCACCTTTTATTCATTTATGATCATGGCATTGATGGTGCTCATGAGATAGACAACCGATTCCCGAATCTGTAAGTTTTCCGTTCAGATAGTCCGTTACAACATTCAAAATATTTCTGGAACATCCCCACAGATTCCCTTAAGATAAAATCCTTCAACTGTGTGCATGAATAGATACCAGAATTATCTATTTTGTCTAGTCTTTCCTGATTACTTATTGAGAAGATTACGCAATTTTGTATTTATCATTGCGGCATCCGAGCGTTTTACCACCTCTCCGTTCTTGAACTGGAAGAGATTATCTATGATAAACCGAATGATAATATAGCAAGTTTCCTGCTTATGGCAAACGGCCACTCTAATTTTATGTCTGCCATCTTTTAAAACTTTTGCTTTGAAAATTGTTAGTTTGAGAGTTGCCATACTGATTAAAATTAAAGGATAAGTTTTGGATAAGTTTTTGTGTCCATTGATGGGCAAAAATTCCTTTTTTTTAATCAATAAAATGAAGATTTTTATAATAAAAAAGGCTTTGAAAACAGCATCAAACCACTGATTATCAAAGCCTTTTTCTTTTGTCGGGGTAGCGGGATTCGAACCCACGACCCCCTGCTCCCAAAGCAGGTGCGCTTATGCTATTATTTATATCGCTAAACAGACTATCTATAAAGCAATTAGCTTGCGCTTACTTCCTCGCTAAATTAAAGCGGTTGACATCTTGGTTGAATTTGATAACCAAACAAGAAGTATTGAACAATAATTTAATAATCTCTTTATGGCTTGAACCACATTGCAAATTTAATAATTTCATTCTAAGTGAACAACATTATAGCTGTTTTCATGTTTCGGGTATGAATTTACCAATTCTCCATATAAAGAAGAAAATTTCAATATTCGTACCTGCATAAAAAAAACAGCATAAGAGTTTCCTCAAATGCTGCTTCTATTCTGTCTTAGTAGAGTTGGAATAAGTCCTTTACTCCACTCTTTGATAAGCAAACTTCTTGCCACTGGGTGTTACTCCGTCTGCTTCCAACTCCTGTACTGATAAGGTCATAGAATTAAGTAACAGAATATCACTAATAGCCCATTCATCTTCGTCACTGTACATTTCATAGAGTTTGTTGCCATCTATTTTGTACCTACCTACTTCTTTGTAGGAGCTATCTTCTGTACTTGTATATTCAAATGTACCATCACCCTTGTAAGCAACATGGGTGGCAACTGCATCACCGCTTGTCATCTTCCATTTACCTATAATTAAAGAAGTGTAATCATCCTGCTTCTTTGTCACAGTAACAATTGAAGTCGTACTGAAACCGCCATCTTCTGTTGTTACTGTGATATTCACTTCACCTGCTGAATTGGCTGTAACCAAACCATCTTGATTTACACTTGCAACAGCTTCATTAGAACTGCTCCATATAACTTTCTTGTTGGTTGCATTATCGGGCTGTACAGTAGCTGTTAATTGGAATATTTCACCTTGCTTTAGACTAACAGACTGCTCATTAATTGATATGCCTGTAACCTTTACTTCGTCAGTAACAATCTTACCATTGTCTATATTGAAATGTAAAGTCCCTTTTTGTTCCATCAAAGAACAACACTTCACACCTGTATTCCCAAACATTGGTTGCATTACCAGTCAAAATATAAGTCCGCTTGGCATTGGATGGAATATCAAAAGGGGCTGTGATGGGTGTTTCCCAAACTGTTGTGGCATCCTTAAAGTTGTATCTACAGAAAGCTCCTTTCTCAATGTACCCACCATTGGCATAATAGCTTCGTATAATTAAGCCATCTACGTGAGATAGCAATGTGGTATTCTCACTGTCAATCCGTGGCGTTTCCTTTGCTTCATAGATGATTGAACCTAAATCGGAGTAGCAACAGTTATCTATAAATATAGATTCTTGAAACCAGTCTTTTGGCACAGAGCCATTCTTTAATAGCTCTGTACGGTTAGTTTCATTACCAAAAGTAAAGATGTGCTGACGATAATAATCATTTAAAGACACAGTCACTATATTGCCTGAGGGCGTCTTTTTATAGAAAGCAGGGAAGAATCTGTTTACCCGTATGGTATCATATTCGCCATAACCTTTATGAATAACTTGTATGGTATCAGTTTCCTCCTTGTCTATCCATTCAAATTTGATTCCTTTAGTTTCTGTCTTTTCATAAAGAGCAAACCAAAGGTGCTTAGCGTTTAAACCTGTAAACAGAATGGTTGATTCAAACTCGGCATATCCTCTACAGGTTATTCTATGATTACCACCAACATATTCATCGAATAGTTTATCTATTTTAGAAGACTCACTTGGATTATGATTCTCTATAGGTTTAATATCTAATTCATCATCCCCACAGGAACTAAATCCTGCACACACTGCAACCAATAATGAGGTTGCTAATAATCTAATATTCTTCATCATTATGTATGTTTAAGTTTCTAAAATTCATCATTATTAATAATTACAGTTCTATATGTTACTGTTAATTTACCATTGAAATGTGCTCCAATTTCATCTTGTGAATTGTTAAGAGTGACATTTAGGGTTATCGAATTAGAGTTTCTATCTCTCCATATTGCATTACCCTCAGAAGAAACTGTTGGATTGCCATATTTAGAACATAATGCATTTCCTAAACTGTTAAATGTCTGTGTGAACTTATTTATAATTTGATTTTGCTTGGACTTGGCTTCATTCAGAAAGATGCTTTTGTCCCTAAAAGGATTATCTGCCACAAAAGTATTTTCTAATAATGAGAATGTAGCTTCTACAAGCCTTTCATTTTTAAAGGTTATAACTAATTCGTTGAATTTGGCATCAATGAATGTAATGTTTTTTATATGGATGCAAGGGTGCTTCCATTCTACATTGGAATATCTTTTCTTTAGCTTGTCTATGGCTACATAAGGTTTATCTTCCAATTTGATTCCCAAGAATCCTGTAATTTCACTTTGGGCACTGATATAAGTTGTTATAAGCAGCATTGATAAGAATAGTAACAATCTGTGCTTCATAATTAAAATATTATTCCTACCTGTTCCCTATGGTAAGCCATAAAAAATAAGGTGTGGGAACTATATTTGTCTTATCCTACTAACTGGCTTCTCGCATTGCCTTGACTGTGGATAAAACAATAGCTACCCACACCAATATTGACAATATCTAAAGCCTTATAGAATATATAAGGTAGGTATATATCAAATGGTGGGGTGCTATTGCTACCATCTTCACAGTCTTTCAAATTTTGCGAGAATTTGTTAGTAGAAGATAATTTCAATAACACCTTTCGTTAAATATGTCCTTCCAGCTCCCTAACGCATTAGTTCATTGGAATTGGTGCAAAGATAACGAAAGGTTCTAAATTAATGAGCATGGAGTGAGGATAAATAGTAGCTTTTCTGCCCTCAAACATATTCTGAATGGGAAATTTAATAAGATTTGCATCTAAGCTCTGTAAATCCATGTGGGTATCAAAATGAAAATTCCCCTTATAAGAAGTGAATTTTAGAAATTGCTACCCACATGGATTTATAAAGCTAAAGTTGATTTCTCCGTCTAAATTTGAGGATAGGACAAATTCAGATTGGGGTGTACAAGACTGACCTTGCTCTAAATTTGTCCTGCCTGTCATTAGAAGCTCAAACAGTCATAAGTCTGTAAGATTTCTTCCTGCCTTAATCCCAAGTATCTTTTAGTAATGGCAACAGAACTATGGTTGAACAGTTCCATCAGCTTTACTAAGGCAAGTTCAGCATTATCGCTGTTCATATTATAGACCTGTCTACCAAAAGTCTTTCTAAGTGAATGGCAGCTAAAGTTCTTAATCTTTAACCTGTACTTCTTCTTCACCTCTTTAAGAATGATGTTAATTCGTTGGACCGTGAAGATAGTGCCTTTCTGACTTATAAGAATTGGTGCATTGATTCCAACAGGATTTATATGCCCGTAGCACTCTTTAATATGCTGCTGTAATTGGGGGTTCAGTCTGATAGTTCTTACTTTGCCTGTCTTCTTCTCAATTACTGTAAACTCGTCAGTACCTAATATCTGCTTCCATCTTAGAGATAGAATATCAGATATTCTTAATCCTGTGAAGCATCCCAAACTAATAAGGAGTGAGATTTTATAATTCTCGTCTTTGGCTAACTTCCTTATGAGGTTCATTGCATCAGACCAAACAAGATAGTCTGCGGTTGTGCTTGAATATTTAAGTGACATAATGTTCTGTTTTATAATGAAACGAATAGAAGTGAATATTAATTTTGAGTTGGATTTACTAACTCATTGATTACTAAAGGAACATTCACTAATAGCAGAAGTGAATATGATAAGGACACCCAACTTGGAAATTGAGTGCCCTTTACCTTTATTATAATTCTCCCTCGTCAGCAAAGCTGTAATATCCTGCATCAGTAAGTATGAGGTGGTCTAAAACTGTAATTCTCATAAGTCTTGCAGCTTCTTTGACCTGCTTAGTAATCTCCATATCCTGCCTACTTGGTTTCAGATTACCACTTGGATGATTATGCGCAAGGATAATGGCTACTGAATTGGTGAGCAATGCGGCTTGTAGAATCACTCTTATATCAGCACAAGTTTCAGTAATTCCACCCTCTGAAATGAGCGTGTAACCTAAGACTTGCTTGGCTTGGTTTAAGAACAAGACTTTGAAATATTCTTTGTAACAGATTGTACCTTTCTTATATGTAGGAAGCAAGTATTTATAAGCGTCTTCCGAACTATATATTTTATTCCGGCTTTTTGATGTGGATTTGTAAGTGAGTTCCACTTCTCCAATAGTATAATTCATGTCTAATATTTTACTATTCATTCTATCAATATTAATGTGGTGGTGGAAGAAAAATTGGACAGTTAAAATGGTCTGTCGCCATATTCATAAACAAGAATTGAATTGCATACTCTATCATAGAATGAGAACCCACAGCAAGTATGGAAGTAGCTTTCATAAACTGCTGCATATTCACCATGCAGCCTGCTGTTCCTATCCAAAAATGAATCAAACTTGTGCAGCCAATATTTAAGTGCTTGCAAGCGTTTGATATATTGCAGATTATTCTCACAGTAACATAATTTCTCTTGTAAAGAAGTGATATGATTGATAGCATTTTCAATTTTAGATTTATCCATAATGTATAATATTTAATAGGTTGGTAGAAATAAAGAAAGGACACCTAACTTAATAGATGTCCTTTTAATTAATGGTATATGATAATGTAGTTACTTCTTGGAATAGTGATATTTCATGGAGAATATATAAACCTCTATCATATCATTATGCACAGAATAAATAAGTCTATGCTCTGAATTAATTCGTCTTGACCATTTACCTGCCAATTCATATTTGAGAGGTTCGGGCTTGCCTATTCCACTGTAAGGATGTTCCAATATATCAGCAAGCAGTTTCTTTATGCGCTTAGCTATATTGGGGTCATTCTTCTTCCAATAGTTCCAATGCTCTTGTGCAACAGGAGTAAATATCAGTTTCATAGTTCATCCAAATTTACTTCTATTCCTCTGCCTGCCTTTAAGTCTTCTTCTCCTTTACGAATATCATTCATGGTCTGTTCAGAGGACATAATATATTCAGTTTCCTTTAAAGAATTGTATTCTTCCAAAGAAATCATTACTACTCCTGTGCCATTGCCACGATTGATAACCACTGTGTCGCAATCGTCAATAACTGAGTCAATATAACCTTTAAGGTTGGCTCTTAAATCTGTGTAATTGGCTGTTCTCATAAGTTCTCCTTTCTATAACGCAAAGGTATGTACTTATTTGCGTACTTGCAAATATAAATAGTTAATTATTAAACATAAAGAAAGGACAACTAACCTAATAGCTGCCCTTTCCTCTCTCAATCAATAAAGCCCATTTAATCAATGAACCATTTGTAACGCTCATCCCCATGTAAAGCCGCATTGATTCCAACTGCCATTTCAGTGGCATTCAAAGAACGGTCTAAGAACGAATCAATATAGCTTGACTTGTTAGCTCCTGTAAGCAAGTTATAGAACTTCCACATATTAAGCTCACTTCCAAAGCTGCCAAAATTATCATCGTGAATGTATGCTTTGGCTACGCTGTTAATCTGCGTATCAGTGAGCAACATTCTTGGCAATGCCTTTTGATAGCCTGTTGGCAAGCATTGGTAAAGTCGCATCTTGCCTATAATCTGTGCGAATTGGTGTTCACTCATGGAAGTGTTGCCTAATTGCTGCATCAGATAAAGATGCTTGGCAGGATTGTAGTTATTGAACAGTTCCAATGCTGCACGATAGAGTTCACTTGTACTGCTCACTCTTAAATCGTCCTTGTAGCCATCTGTAAAGATGCACATATTGCAACAGACTTGGTTCTTGAAGCCAATAGCCAATCTGAACAGCTCTGGAACTTTCTTGCTGTACAGGTTCATCTGATTATAAGCCCTCACACCTACGATAGACAAGTTCAGTTTGTTTCCACCCACTGTTTCATAGATGGTAGGAACATCAATGCTGAAAGCTGCCCTCTCATAATAAATGGTCTTATCAGATTCCAACAGTTGGTTGGCTGGCTTATGGATAGCTTCAGGGATTCTGCCTTTGATAATATGGCTCACACGAATATCTGCCTGTTCCACTCTCTCACCACTAAAGAATGATTGGGCTGCATCCTGTATGGTTTCCACAAATGCGGCAT
>OHEE01000743.1_pt1 | contig 12159 bp, 11 predicted proteins | sample 1567191 | NCBI WGS metagenome assembly OHEE01 (sample SAMEA3879562, study PRJEB24766) | human gut metagenome | biome: human-associated habitat; feature: feces | place: USA | collected 1985/1987
AGACTAAAATCTACTTTTGTGTATTCAAAGTGGAAATAAACTTTTCACTTCACGCAATAAAATAGCAGTAATAAAATACTATAAATAATTATTGACAACTTACGAGAATTAGAATATACTAACAATGTCAAATGAGAAAAATATTTAAGCATAATTATAAAAATTGCCATAAGGAGCGAGTGGATATGAATTTAATAAAAGCCAAAGAAGGGGAAGAATATATCATTAAGGAAATTTTGACAGATGATGAAGAACTGACATCTTTTTTGTTTTCTCTTGGCTGTTACAGTGGTGAACCAATTACAGTGGTTTCTCATCTGAAGGGTGGCTGTGTAGTCTCCATTAAGGATGGGCGTTATAATATTGATACTGATCTGGCGAAAGCCATTTCAATATAATAAAAATGGTGGTTTTCACTATTTTTTTTGCACAGCAGTTAGTGCACACTAATAAAAATGAGATGTGTATAACAAAGGCGTCAAAAGGAGGAGAATTATGAGGATTGCTTTTGCAGGGAATCCAAACAGTGGAAAGACGACCATGTACAATGCACTTACCGGCAGGAATGAACATGTCGGGAACTGGGCAGGTGTTACGGTCGAAAGAAAAGAAAGTCCGATCAGGAAAGGTTATTATGACGGGACGGAGGAGTTGGTTGCGGTAGATTTGCCGGGCGCTTATTCTATGTCTCCTTTTACATCGGAAGAAAGCATTACCAGCGGATACGTCAAGAATGAGAATCCGGATGTGATCATCAATATCGTAGATGCTACGAATCTGAGCAGAAGCCTGTTTTTTACCACACAGCTTCTGGAACTTGGGATTCCAGTAGTTGTCGCACTGAATAAGAGTGATATCGTTAATAAGAAACAGACAAAAATTGACGAGAAGATTCTGTCTGAAAAGCTGGGCTGTCCGGTGATCAAGACGATTTCCACTTCTTCCGGACATGAAGGACTCAAAGAGACTGTAAATGCTGCGGCTGCATTAAGAGGAAAAGGTCAGAAAGCACCTTATGTGCAGGCGGATATTGATTTTAAAGATAAAACAGCAGTAGAAGCGGCTGACAGAAAGCGTTTTGAGTTTGTAGATGGAATCGTAAAGCAGGTAGAAAAGAGAAAAGTTTTTACAAAGGATAAAAACGTGCAGGATAAGATTGACAGTATCATCACACATAAGATTATCGGGATACCGATTTTCGCAGCAGTTATCTTTCTTGTATTCTACATATCTCAGACAACACTTGGTACATGGATCGCGGATTGGCTAGTGGCATGGATCGAGACTTTTCAGGGATGGGTCGGCGGACTGATGGAAAATGCAAACCCGCTTCTGTATGCACTCCTTGTAGATGGTATCATCGGTGGCGTTGGCGCAGTTGTCGGTTTCCTTCCGCTTGTTATGGTCATGTATTTCCTGATCGCACTGCTGGAAGACTGCGGATACATGGCGAGAGCTACAGTAGTTCTGGATCCGATCTTCAAGAGAGTAGGGCTTTCGGGAAAATCAGTGATTCCCATGGTCATCGGTACCGGATGTGCGATTCCGGGTGTTATGTCTTGCCGTACGATTCGTAATGAAAGAGAGCGCCGTACCACAGCGATGCTTACACCATTTATGCCATGTGGGGCAAAAATCCCAGTGATTGCTCTGTTTGCAGGTGCATTCTTTGCGGACGCATGGTGGGTTTCAGCAACCATGTATCTGGTGGGTATTCTCTTAGTTTTGCTTGGAGCTTTACTTGTGAAAAAGATTACAGGACAAAAATACAGAAAATCTTTTTTTATCATTGAACTCCCGGAATACAAACTTCCAAGTTTGAAAAGAGCATGCGGCTCTATGCTGGAACGTGGAAAAGCATATATCGTAAAAGCAGGAACGATTATTCTGGTATGTAATACGATTGTACAGATCATGCAGAGTTTTAACTGGCAGTTCCGGCTTGTGGAAGAAGGTGCGGAAGGAACATCTATTCTGGCATCCATTGCCCATCCGTTTGCAATTTTGTTCATACCGCTTGGATTTGGAGTGTGGCAGCTTGCAGCAGCGGCAGTAACAGGTTTTATCGCAAAAGAAAACGTAGTTGGTACGCTTGCCGTAGTTTATGGTATCACAAACTTAATAGATACAGATGAGCTGGCGTTGGTTGGAAGTGGAAATGAAGTAGCAACTGTTATGGGACTGACAAAGGTAGCAGCTCTTGCTTATTTGATGTTTAACCTTTACACACCACCATGTTTTGCAGCTCTTGGAGCGATGAATTCAGAAATGAAGAGTGGAAAATGGCTGCTTGGAGGAATCTGTCTCCAGCTTGCAACAGGGTATACCGTAGCTTTCGGTATATATCAGATTGGTACATTGATCACAACAGGATCTCTTGGCACCGCATTTGTTCCAGGTCTCATTGCAGTTATTGTATTTGCTTTGATTATTCTCTGGAGAATCCGCAAGTCGGATAAAGAATTTGCTTCGGAATACAGCTTACATTCTGTAAGATCATAGGAGTCAAAAGTGATAAACATACGGTGGACAGAGGAGAGATGCTTTGTCCGCCGTTTTCATTAGGGAAAGGATGTGGTGTGATCTATGGAAAATATTATTGCGGTTCTTGTTCTAGCTGTTCTGATTGGAGGTGCAGCTGCGTATCTGGTCAGGGCAAAAAGAAGCGGAGTAAAATGTGTCGGTTGCCCGGCAGGAGGGAACTGCTCCAGCAGACATAAAAAGAAAAAGAAGAAACTGACGGGGGCTGTAATTGCGAAAAAAACTATCATTATCTCAGGAATGCATTGTGCGCATTGTGTACAAAGCGTGACAGACAGCCTGAACCGGATTGATGGAGTCTCTGCCAGAGTAGATCTTAATAAAAGTTGTGCGGAAATATTCCTTGACCGTGAGGTAGGGGAAGATATCCTAATCAGTGCAGTGGAAAAAGAAGGGTTTTCAGTTGAGTCTATTCAAAGCTAGACCGTGATATTTCATATGGGAGAAAACGGGGATGAACAGCGAAAAAGAAAGCATTATTATAAAACTGAAAGAAAATGGCTGCAGAATCACGAAGCAGCGGAAGTTGATTTTAGATATTATCCTGGAAAACAGGTGTTCCAGCTGCAAGGAAATCTATGCTCAGGCGGCAAAACTCGATCACAGCATTGGGATGGCAACCGTTTACCGTTTGGTAAAGGAATTGGAGCGCATTGGAGTGCTTAGCAGAGAAATTGTATATAAATAGACAAAGAAAATGACAAAATTTATCAATAAGGACTGTTAGACTTGACTATCTTAAATGGAAATTGTTACTATGAAAAAATCAGCAGAGTCTTATAGAAAAGGAAGTGATGTGGTTGTGAAACAACATAGGTTTTGGGCGTGGGCGTCTGTCTTTTGCTTTTTGATGGTATTCTATACAGGCTAGGTACATAGGATGTTTAGTGATTCTACTTTGAAAAAAAATCGGATGTTTTGCAGGAGGAGTCGTATTTGGGACTGTGGGTGTAAAGCTTCTTTCCAGTAAGGACGCAAAAAAGGTATATACAAACTGTACTGCGGCTGTGCTGAGGGCAAAAGACTGCGTTATGAAGACTGTTACAACAGTGCAGGAGAATGCAGAGGATATCCTTGCAGAAGCACAACAGATCAATGAAAAGCGTGCGCAGGAAGAGGCAATGCAGGTGCAGGAAGATGATGTTCAGGAGGATGGTGCGTCTGAACAGGAAGAAAACGAATAGGTAAAAGATGAAATTTCTTATCAAGCATGAAGTACAGGGCCGTCTCCGTATCCATGTTATCCGCAACCGGATGACATGTGCGGAGGCGGATGTTCTTTGCTGGGCCCTTGAAAAACAGAAAAATGTTGTAAAGGTCAAAGTATATGAGCGCACCGCAGATGCTGTGATCTATTATACAGGGGACAGGGAAGAACTGATCCATGGATTAAAACAGTTTCATTTTGAGAAAGCAGATGTTCCGGATAATGTAATCTCAAGCTCCGGGCGTGATTTAAACTCTGCATACAGGGAAAAACTGATCACAAAAACATTACTCTATTATGGAGGAAAATTGCTCTTACCCAATCCGGTGAGAAAAACATGGCTGACTTTGAAAGCACTTCAATATATCGGAAAAGGGATCCGGTGCCTTGCAAGAATGAAAATAGAAGTTCCGGTATTAGATGCAACAGCAATTGGTGTGTCCGTACTGAGGGGAGATTTTAAAACGGCCGGTTCTGTCATGTTTCTGCTGGGAATCGGAGAATTGCTGGAGGAATGGACCCATAAGAAATCCGTAGGGGATCTGGCACGTAGCATGTCTCTAAATATCAAAAAAGTGTGGTTGAAAAGAGACGAGCAGGAGATTTTAGTTCCGGTCTTGGATATCCTGCCGGGTGACAGGGTGATCATACATATGGGCAATGTGATTCCGTTTGATGGAGAAGTGTCTTGCGGAGAAGGTATGGTAAACCAGGCATCTTTGACCGGAGAATCTCTTCCGGTACGAAGATGCGAGGGACAGTCCATATATGCGGGAACTGTTTTGGAGGAAGGCGAATTGGAAATCGTAGTCAGAGCTGTATCAGGCTCTACCCGGTTTGAGAAGATTGTAACAATGATCGAAGATTCAGAGAAACTGAAATCAAATCTGGAAAGCAAGGCAGAACATCTGGCGGACCGTCTGGTGCCTTATACTCTGGTTGGAACAGCTATCGTCGGTCTGCTGACACGAAATGTTACAAAAGCGCTCTCAGTTCTTATGGTGGATTTTTCCTGTGCATTGAAGCTGTCTATGCCGATTGCAGTCCTTTCTGCAATACGGGAAGCAGGACAGAATGGAATTACCGTAAAGGGTGGGAAGTATCTGGAGGCTGTGGCAGAAGCAGATATCGTCGTATTTGATAAGACCGGTACGCTGACAAAGGCGAAACCAATCGTAAAAGAAGTCATTGTGTTTGGTGATTATCCGGAACCGGAAGCACTGCGGATTGCTGCTTGTCTGGAAGAACATTTTCCACACTCCATGGCAAAAGCCGTCGTGGATGCTGCAAAAAGAAGAAGTTTGTATCATGAGGAGATGCATTCCAAAGTAGAATATATTGTTGCCCACGGTATTTCCTCCTATATAGAAGGGAAGAAAACAGTCATCGGCAGCAGCCATTTTGTGTTTGAGGATGAAAAGTGTCGGATTCGTCCGGAATATCAGGAGCGGTTCGATACGCTTCCAGGAGAATATTCTCATCTGTTTCTTGCCATTGACGGAGAACTGGTTGCAGTAATCTGTATCGAAGATCCTCTCAGGGAAGAAGCCGGGGAGATGGTAAGACTTTTGAAAGAAGAAGGCATTTCCAAGATTGTTATGATGACAGGAGATAGTGAACGTACTGCAGTATCCATTGCGAAACGAGTGGGAGTGGATGAATATTATTCCGAAGTGCTTCCGGAAGACAAGGCAGACTTCATTGAAAGAGAGAAAGCCGCAGGAAGAAAAGTAGTGATGATTGGTGACGGAATCAATGATTCGCCAGCTCTTTCAGCTGCAGATGCGGGAATTGCAATCAGCGATGGAGCAGAACTTGCGCGAGAGATCGCAGATATAACCATCGCAGCAGAAGATTTGAGGGAGATTGTTATACTAAAGCGCTTGTCAAATGCCATGATTAATCGTATCCAGGGGAATTATAGGGGAGTCGTCGGAATTAATGCAGCATTGATCGCACTTGGAGTGGCTGGCATAATCCGACCGACAACTTCTGCATTGCTACATAATACTTCTACTCTGGCCATCAGTTTGAAGAGTATGGGAAATTTATTGCCGACTAATTAATATAAAATATTCATATCGTTATAATTTTTAATGTCTGAATAGTTTGATTTGTAGACTATTCAGATATTTTTATAGAACTCAATAATTGTTGTCTAGCTACAGAATTTGCAGATATATTTCCGCAAACAAACGGAGATATTTTGGCATATATCATATTAGTCTGGATAAAATTCCCGACGGCCGGCATCAATCAGGGCCTGTCGTTCCATGTGGAGCCTGACTGCAAATCAGTGCGAAAATAGGCGGCTTTGCAGGATTTCAGGGATAAAGCGCAGTCTGTTTGCCACCCGAAAAAATGAAATGAACAAAAAATGAAGAAAAGCGGTTGAATACTCTGAACTAAATCGGAATGTCCAACCGCTTTTTTATTTACCAGGGATTGACCGCAGTGATGTGATTTTTTCCTCCTCCCTCAATTTTGAAGGACAGGAGAAAATGATTTACGGATGATAATATCTCAGCACGTGTTCCGGGTATTTCTGATCGCCGTAATCCCATGGGCCGGCAGTCTCATAAAAAGGATCGTTCTCAGACCGCGCAGTTTCGCCGCTGGCCATTTTGGCAAAAGCCTCTGAAGTTTTTTCAGACCAGGAGGTGATACCGTTCTTTTCCAGGTAGGAGAAGTAAACGTCTGCGCCGAAATTATAAGCCTGAAGGGCAAGGCGGATTCTGTCCATATCAGTGGGGCTGGATACGCCTGCTTTTTCCATTGCATATTTCAGCTCCTGGATTCCACATTCAATGGAGTAAGCGGTATCGGTGATCCCATTTGGAACCTGGGGGTATTTTTTATTGTACGCGCCCTCTGAGGACTGAAGAACGTCAGGACCACGGCCGGAGCTTTCCTGCATCATCAGAGCAAGGATCAGATCTGTATAATCAGACATTCCGTATTCTGCGGCAATGGTCTCCACATCCTGACGGTAGGCTTCACAGGCAGAGTTAATAGTAAGTATCTCTGACGGCTGCTGCCGGAACCGTATCATCCCACCTGTAACAGCAAGCAGAAGAATGATCAATGCCGCGGCAAGAAACAGTTTCTGCTTTCGTACCTGTTTTTGTCTCAATCGCTTTCTGCGGCGTGCGCGAAGCTCCCGGTGGGAGCTGGAGGCTGTTTTCTGGCGGCGCGAAGCTCCGGGATTTTTAACAGAAACGCTTTTTTTACTGGCAACAGAGGCTTTGTTATTGGAGACTCTGTTTTGGGATCTTGCAGAAGATACGTTGTCTGAGGAGACAGAGCTGCTTTCTTTCTGCCTTGCAGGTAATCTGTTCTGTTGTATTTTTAAAGTTTCTTTATCTGATGTATTCATAGCATTATTGTATCGGGAAAACCCTGTTTTGAAAAGAAAAGAATTATTATGAAAGTCTTAAAAATTGGTGAACACCACATAGAAAATTGAAAATAGCAAAGGTCTATGGTATGATTTGTAGGAAGTATCGCACTCAGATCTGAATCATCAATGAATATATAAATTTAAGAGGTTCTTTTTTATGTATACTGATTTGTAAGCTATTGCAGAATGAAAAGGCTGGTGGGTCATATAAAAACATACACCGGGCTTATCCTTTTAACTATCAATGAGCAAATTTAAAAAGCAGCAAAATCCTCGCTGATTTGTCTTTCTGAGAGGCAAATATAGAGGCAAAAAATTCTTTTTTGTCCGTATATTACGGATTTCACTATGTGAAACTTGATATTTGGTCATTTACAGACAATGAGATATGATAAAACAACATAGAGGTGACAGACAGGCTGTGCCGGTAAAAATATGTAGTTTTTAACAGGGCAGCCGGAAAGAAAAGGTGAAAAGTATGAAAAACAGATTCTGGCTTCTGCTGTTATCAGCGATTTTGGTTTTCAGGGGAACTGCTGTTTATGCGGATGTGGCAGATTATCAGACAGTGACGCAGGAAGAACAGAAAGAAAATAAAACCATACAGACTTTTGAGACAGACGATGGACAGGGCAATTCTGTAAAGGTCGCAGCGTGCAGCGACATACTTTATGTGACAGCCAAGGCAGCAACTCTCCGGTCAGTACCCGGCGATGAAGGAGAGGCTCTTGCAGAGGTCTGCCTTGGGGATGAAGTTTCCAGAAGCGCTGTGTGCGACAATAACTGGAGTAAAGTTTCTGTGGAAAAAAACGGGAATAAGGTGATCGGTTACATACAGAATCAGATGCTCAGTGCTGATATTCAGATTCAGCCGGAGAACGATCAGGTAGAGGTAAAAGCAGACAGCAGTATTCTTGATTATCCGGGAAGAAAAGACGGAGAAGTAGTGGGAGAAGTGCTGGAGCTTGATCAGGTAAAGCGCACAGGAACCGTAAATGAAGTGTGGAGCAGAATTTCCTATGAGGACGAAAACGGAGCGGAGCAGACCGGGTATATCCCCACCAGCGCTCTGGATCTGCCGGAACCGGTGCAGACTGCAGATGCGGGAATTGATAAAACTCTGGATGCGGGAACCCTTTCTGAAAGCAGCGGAGAGGGCGTTTTTGCAGAGGCAGTGGAGGCAGGAGGAAACGTAAGTGAAGTCAATGGAGTACAGGTTGGAACTCCTGTTGCGGCATCTTCAGATGCCAATCTGAAGCCGCTGGGAACCTTCCGTATCACTCATTATTGTCCGTGCAGTATCTGCTGCGGTCCGTGGGCCAATGGAATCACGTCTACAGGTGTAACCGCAACTACCAACCATACAATAGCAGTAGACCCGTCCCAGATCCCTTATGGCAGTCAGGTAGTGATAAACGGACAGGTATATGTGGCAGAGGACTGTGGAGGCGCCATTAAGACAAACTGTATTGATATTTATGTGGCAACCCATGAGGAAGGCGAGTCAAAGGGTGTCTATTATACGGATGTATACCTGATCCAGTAAATACAGAATGCAGTTTCTTTTCCATGCTCTGACAGTAAAGAATCCGGGCACATTTCAGCCTAGACCCGGGTATGCTGGCAGATGATTCTGGCAACTTCTTCCGCGCTTTCCTTCTGGCCGTTTTCTTCCCACTTCAGGAAGGTGTTCAGCAGACCGCCTGCATAGTAATAGATATCATATAAAGACTGAACAGTTTCTTTTGGCAGATAGGAAAGCATAAATTCATTGATTCCGTCCATGAGAATAGAATGAAGCCCGTTTTGTGTCATAGTCAGAAAAAAGGTTTTGTACTGATCAAAGAATTTAAGAGAAAAAACAACATGAGAATACTCCTGGTAATTTCCAAGCCCGGGAGTATTTTTTCGTGCCTTTAAATAGTCTGCAACGATTTCTTTCATATAATCAGTAAGCGCTTCCTGAACAGAATCGTAATAATAGTAGAATGTCATACGGGATACCCCGGATTTTTTGGCAATTGCAGAAACATTTACACCATTCATGCCTTTATCCTGCATAAGTTCAATAATTGCTTCTCCAATACACATCCGGGTAAAAACAGAACGTTCTGTTTTCTGAGCGGTTTTGTATCCGTTTCCGGAACAAGCAGTATTTTTCATATCATTTCCTCGTATTATGTCTGTTTCTATAAAACTATAAATGAGCAGATATCGAATTTTGTACAACAGGATCCGTAATATACGGACATAAAAGAAATATTAAGATTTCTATGTGTATCTTATAAAGACAAATTTGTGATGATTTTGTGCACGTTTTCAAATTTGTTCATTTATAGTATAAAAAATAAATCCAGATTTTTGTACAGCAATATCCGCAGTACACGGACAGAAAAATATCCCTGTGTACGTATACCGAACAGAAGATGTCTTTGGACAAAATTTTAAATTTGTTTATTTATAGTCTGTCTGATGATTTCCTTACAAAAAGAAACATTTTGTAAATTGTATCATGTACCGAGATAGAATACAATGACAGGTATTGATAAAAATACAGAATCAGGAGAAATGGTACAATGACAAGATTTATTGCGGATTCCTGCAGTGATATGCTTCAGATGGAAGGCGTGGATTTTGTAGCGGTTCCGCTTACAATTTCCACAGATGTGAAAGACTATGTGGATGATGAAAATTTAGATGTAAAGGGCATGACGGAGGATCTGGCAGGTTATAAGGGAAAATCATGCACAGCCTGTCCCGGGGTGGAAAGCTGGCTGAATGCTTTTGAAGGGGCTGATGTTATTTATGTGGGAACAATGACAAGTACTCTTTCCGGAACTTATAATTCAGCGCTGGTGGCAAAGAAGATGTATCAGCAGTCACATCCGGAAGCCAGGATCCATGTTTTTGATACACTGAGCGCAGGACCGGAGCTGAGACTTCTTATGGAAAAGCTGACAGAGCTGGACAGAGAAGGAAAAACCTTTGAAGAGGTAGTACGGCTGGGATGCGAATATATGAAAAGAACCAGGCTGTTTTTTGCACTGAAATCCTTGCACAATCTTGCCCAGAACGGAAGAGTCAGCAAGGTGATTGCAGCAGCGGCAGGGGTACTGGGAATCAGTGTCTTTGGAACAGCCAGCGAAGAGGGAACCCTGGAGCCTTCTGCAAAATGCAGAGGAAGAAAAAAGGTAGTGGAAGAATTTCTCAATGAGATCACAAAAACAGGATTTCAGAAGGGCAGGATCCGGATCAGCCATGTAGATAATCTTTCCCTTGCAGAAAAGATCAGAGATTTGATTCTGGAGCGCTTTCCTCAGGCAGAGATCCTTGTATATGAAGCCAGAGGACTTTGCAGCTATTATGCAGAGAGCGGAGGCGTTCTCGTAGGAGTGGAAGGAAATCTGTAAAAAAATAATCTGAGCTGAGCAGAGATTCTGAAGCTCTTTTTCGGAAACAAAAAGACTGATAAACAGTGTTCTTATGATGGAAACATTGCTTATCAGTCTCTTTTTATGTATTTTGGAAAAGTATTATATGACTATTCAGGCGTTTTTCAGAGCTTTTTCAAGATCAGCAAGAATATCATCAATATGTTCAATTCCCACAGACAGTCGGATCATTCCCGGAGAAACACCGGCCTCCCGCAGCTGTTCATCATTCATCTGACGGTGAGTGTGGCTTGCAGGATGAAGAACCATAGTCTTGGAGGCAGCAACATGAGTACAGATATTGGCAAGTTCCAGGCTGTCCATGAAACGGACTGCTGCCTCGCGTCCGCCTTCCAGCTCGAAGGAGATCACACCGCAGGAGCCGTTTGGCAGATATTTTTCTGCAAGGGCATGGTATTTGTCTCCCGGAAGTCCGGGATAAATAACCTTGGAAACCTTTTCATGTGACGCAAGGAATTCTGCTGTTTTCTGTGCATTGCTGCAGTGGCGCTCCATACGGAGAGGAAGTGTTTCCAGTCCGATATTCAGAAGGAAGCAGTTATTAGGAGAAGGGATGGAACCAAGATCTCTCATAAGCTGAGAGGTTGCTTTGGTGATATAGGCTTTTTTTCCAAACTGCTTTGTGTACACAACTCCGTGATAAGACTCGTCCGGCTGGGTAAGACCGTGGTATTTGTCACCGTAGGCTTCCCAGTCAAAGTTTCCGCTGTCAATGATCGCACCTCCTACCTGAAGTCCGTGACCATCCATATATTTTGTGGTGGAGTGGGTGATGATATCAGCGCCCCATTCAAAGGGACGGCAGTTGATGGGGGTGGCAAAGGTATTGTCAACAATAAGGGGAACTCCGTGCTGGTGAGCAACACTGGCAAATTTTTCGATATCCAGAACTACAAGGGCCGGGTTGGCAATGGTTTCCGCAAAAAGAGCCTTGGTGTTAGGACGGAAAGCAGCCGCAATTTCCTCCGCAGATGCGTCTGTGTCCACAAAGGTACAGTCAATGCCCAGTTTTTTGAAGGTAACAGCAAGAAGATTAAAGGTTCCGCCGTAGATGGTGGAGGCAGCTACCACGTGATCTCCGGCCTCGCAGATATTAAAAACCGCATAAAAGTTTGCAGCCTGTCCGGAAGAAGTGAGAAGCGCCGCAACACCGCCTTCCAGTTCTGCGATTTTCGCAGCAACAGCATCGTTGGTAGGATTCTGAAGGCGGGTATAGAAATAGCCCTCGGCTTTCAGGTCAAAAAGCTGGCCCATTTCATCTGTAGTATCGTATTTAAAAGTGGTGCTCTGATAAATCGGAAGCGCACATGGTTCTCCCTTGGAAGGAGTGTAGCCTGCATGGAGGCATTTGGTTTCAAGTCTGTAATCGCTCATGTTTTTCAGTCCTTTCTGAGATGTAAATTCTGTTCGCAGGACAGTATTGCACCGCTGTGAACAGATGAAGAAACAATCTGGAATTATCATAGCACAAAAAAGGTTCAGTGACAATTAGAAGGGATAAAAAAGGCGGCGTAAATTTACTGTAGGAATTATAGTGGCAGAAACTGCCGGATGTGTTT
>OHEE01000762.1_pt1 | contig 11906 bp, 10 predicted proteins | sample 1567191 | NCBI WGS metagenome assembly OHEE01 (sample SAMEA3879562, study PRJEB24766) | human gut metagenome | biome: human-associated habitat; feature: feces | place: USA | collected 1985/1987
CCGCCTCAATAATATGATGTACATTTTTACCATACAAGACTCGAATATGCAGAGTCATGCCGCTGGCCACGGCTACGGCGCGGAAAAATTCCTCAGTCATTTCTGTATCGTAGTTACCCAAAGTTATTTTAGGAATTTCGGCTTCAAAAACCAGGTACGGCCGCCCGGAAAAATCCAGTACTACCTGTGCCAAAGCCTCATCCATTGGAATAAAACAACTGCCATAGCGGTGAATACCGCTTTTATCGCCAACAGCCGCTTTAAGAGCTTCTCCTAAAACGATGCCGCAGTCTTCAACCGTATGGTGACAGTCAACCTGCAGATCTCCCTGTGCTTTCACCTGCAAATCAAGAAAACCATGCTTGGCCAGCAGTGTCAGCATATGATCAAAAAAACCGACGCCTGTAGCGATATCCGCTTTCCCGCTGCCATCAAGCCCAATACTGACACTGACCGCAGTTTCTAAAGTTTTTCGTTCTTTAACTGCCTGCCGCATCATATTGCCTCCTCTCCGCATAAGCGCTGCAGCCGGCTGATGATTTCAGCATTTTCCAGCGGCAGGCCTACCGTGATCCGCAGGCATCCCTGCAATACAGGATGACTGGTATAATCGCGCACCAAAATTTTCTTCTCCAGCAGTTTGCGGTATAAGTACATTCCTGCCAGCATCTGCTGTGTTTTTTCACCCTGGCTGCCATATTGCTGCTCGCAGGCAGCCGCTAAACGGGCAGTCAGTTCGCCCTGCGGGCAACAGGTCAGAAAATTCGTTGCGGACGGCCAGATTTTCAAGCCCATTTGCTCCAGTTGTTCCCGTATCAGATCACGCTGCTCGATAATAGTTTCCAGTTGTTCTTTATATAAGTCTTTTTGGCGGTAAACCTCTTCCGCTACAGCTAAAGACCAGGCATTAACATGATAAGGCAGCAGTGTTTTTCCCAAAACACGCATGATACCGGCACTGCCGACAGCATAACCTACACGCAGTCCAGCCAGTCCGTAAGCTTTAGAAAAAGTCCGCAAGCACATAAAATTACTGTATTTACCTGTCAGAGCCAAAGTCGAACCTGCTACCAGCTTTAATTTATTCAGCGGGCGCAGATCCTGCGGATCAACGCCGCTGCCTTTAGCAAACTCCATATAGGCTTCATCCATTACTACCGGGCAGCTGACATTTGCTAAAATCTTCTCCATTACTTCAAGCGGATTATAATTTCCCGTCGGATTGTTTGGATTGCAGACAATCAACAGCGCCGGCTGCTCTGCCCTGCAAAATTCGATGACCTTATCTGGATCGACATATCCCGTCAGCGTCAGCGGATACGTTGCGGCTATACTGTCGGCCAGCTTGGTATAAACGCCATACATAAAAAAGGACGGATACGGAAAAGCGATTTTACGTCCATTGCCGCCAAAAGCATAACAGGCCATTTGCAAAAGTTCACTGGAACCGTTGCCGATTCTGATATTGTCTGCATCCAGCGCCAGATCTTCAGCAATCAGCCCGCGCAGCGTTTCAGCCTGCATCGGCGGATAACGGTTAAAAGGAAACCCGGCCAGCTTCGCCGCTACAGCCTGCTCAATCGGCCGCGGCAGATTATAATTACTTTCGTTGGCATTGACGATAATATCGGCAGCCACATGTTCTACAGCATATTCTTCCAATTCTTCCAAGCCGGTCCTGGCATTAAATCCAGCCATCTCCTCACCTCTTTTCCATACGCACGCGGATAGCGTTAGCATGCGCCTGAAGCCCTTCAGCTTCAGCCATTTTAATAACGTCACTGCCCACAGCAGTCAAGGCGCCCTGCGTATAAGCAATGATACTTGTTTTCTTCATAAACGTCTCCACATTCAGAACTGAGTAGAAACGGGCAGTACCGCCGGTAGGCAGAATGTGGTTCGGTCCTGCATAATAATCGCCCAAAGGCTCCGGTGAATAAGCGCCCAAAAAGATCGCACCGGCATTACGCAGATAAGGCAGCAGAGCAAAAGGCTCTTTCGTCATAACCTCCAAATGCTCCGGTGCTGATATATTCGCCATCTCAATTACTGTTTCCATATCAGACGCAATAATGATCTTGCCATGATTTGCTAAAGACAATGCAGCGATCTCCTGCCGCGGCAAAGCAGCAAGCTGCATCTCAAGCTCTGCTGCAACAGCATTGCCCAACAGCTCACTGTCCGTAACTAAAATAGCGCTGGCCAGAGGATCATGTTCCGCCTGGCTCAAAAGGTCAGCTGCCAGATATTTAGGATCAGCGCCATCATCGGCTATAATCAATATTTCGCTGGGACCTGCCAGCATATCAATGTCGCAGTGCCCGTAAACAGCTTTTTTAGCCAGCGTCACAAAAATATTGCCCGGGCCGGTAATTTTTTCAACCTTTGGTACAGTTTCCGTACCAAAAGCTAACGCAGCAATGGCCTGTGCACCGCCCATTTTATAAATTTCCCTGATACCTATTAATTCAGCCGTAACCAGCACATAAGGATTGACTTTGCCATCACGTCCGGGCGGTACTGCCATAACGATCCGTGGTACTCCTGCTACTGTAGCCGGTACAGCATTCATAATCACAGAAGAAGGATAAGCCGCAGTTCCACCGGGGACGTAGATACCCACAGAGTCAACAGGAGTTACCTTCTGTCCCAGCATAGCACCGCATTCACGGTTAGTCAGCCAGGTTTTTGGCAGCTGTTCTTCGTGAAAGCGACGCACATTTGCAATAGCACGTTCGATGGCTTCTACCACTTCGGCATCAGCTGATTGTCGGGCTTCTGCAAATTCAGCCTTGCTGACCCGGATATTTTGGACACTCAAGCCTGCTTTATCGATCAGATTAGTATAATAAAGCAGCTTTCCATCACCGCCGGCCCTTACGTCAGTCACAATTCTTTCGACGACCTGGGCTGCTGTCAGCGGCGCACCAAACATAGCGGTAACACCTGCCTGAACTCCGGGGGACAGCTCACATTCATCAAAAGCTTTTTTCTGCATCAAAGCTGCTATTTCAACAGCACTCATTCCTCTGGCATCTGTTACTTGCATTGCTCTTCCTCCTCATCCAGTACCTTACGCAAATCTCGGACCAGTTTATCCAGACGGTCAAATTTCAATTTAAAGCTCACCCTGTTGGCAATCAGTCTTGCTGTCGCCGTATAGATGGAATCTACCTCCACCAATTTATTCTCTTTCAGGGTACGGCCTGTTTCCACAATATCAACGATCAGCTCCGACAATCCAACCATCGGCCCCAGTTCAATCGAGCCGTTAAGCTTGATGATCTCGGTCTGAATCCCCAGACTGCGAAAATACTCCTGGGCACAGTTCGGATATTTAGTTGCTACCCGCAGATGCGCATAATCAGTCAGCCTGGGCCGCTGCATCTGCTCAGGAACTGCCAGCATCAAACGACAGCGTCCATATTTCAGATCCAGCAGCTCATATACGTCCTTGCGTTCTTCCAGCAGCACATCTTTACCAATGATCCCGATATCGGCAGCACCGTATTCTACATAGGTCGGCAAATCGACAGTTTTAGTAATTATAAAGCGCACCTTGCTATCCTCGTTACTGATAACAAGTTTACGCGAATCTTCAGTTACGTTATCAGCACTATAGCCTACTTTAGCCAGCAGCTCTACTGATCTTTGAAACAGCTTGCCCTTCGGCAGCGCTACGGTAATATAATCCATTACGGCACTTCCTTTATCAATCTTCGATATACAGCAGCGTATCGCAGGCGTTAGCACGCTGCGCGTCCACTGCTTCGCTCTGGTTAAAAGGCTCGGCAGCCAGCTTCACTGTTTTGCCGCTCCTGCGCAGACGCATACACTGCGCGATCGCCTGTGGCAGACAACCTGCCTGCCAGGCCACCAAAACATCCCAGCTGCTGATATTGTCCAGCTGCCGGCGCCGACTCAGAATCAACATGATCCTGTCTATCCCTATAGCAAATCCTGTTGCCGGACAGGATCTGCCAAAATTTTCCATCATTGTATCATAACGGCCGCCGCCGATGATCGGGAAACCCATATCCTCAGCGTAGCCTTCAAATAACATTCCAGTATAATAATCAAGGTCGCGCAAAAGCCCCAGATCAAAACGCAGATAACCAGCCGCACCATAGACCTCGGCCAAAGCATAGATTTCGCGCAGATCCTGCACAGCCTTGGAGCTTTTATTGTTCAAACCACAGGCTTCAACCTTATCTAAAAGTTCCAGCCCGCCATGCAGAAACGGCAGCTCTTTAAACAAATCTTTTTGTTCCGGTGACATCCTGCTGCCATCTGCCAACGCTTCCAACCGTACCACATCATGCTCGATCAGGCAGCGTTTCAGCTCCTGCGCCTGCAGTTCAGTGACCTCAGCCGCTTCAATCAGGCCATTTATAAAATCGATCTGGCCAACACTGATCACAAAATCATTTAACCCTGCTGCCTGCAGCGAAGCTACTGCTAAAGCCAGCATCTCGGCATCTGCCGAAGGTCCGGCCGCACCCATCATTTCAACACCGGCCTGATTAAACTCACACTGGCGTCCGGCCTGTGTTTCCTCATAGCGAAATAGATTCGCCAGATAAAAAAGCCGTTTTACCGCCGGTCCCTCATTGAGCCGAGTAGCTACCAAACGCGCCAAAGGAGTCGTCATGTCCGACCGCAGCAATAAAATATTATTACGACGGTCAAAAAATTTAAAACTGCTGTCTGACAGCTGACCTGCTGCGGCAAAAGTATCCAGATATTCAAAAGTCGGCGTGACCACTTCGTCATATCCCCAGGCTTTAAAGGTAGAGGCAAGCTTATTTTCAATTATCCTTCTGGCGCCGGCTTCACCCGGAAGTACGTCCCTAGTTCCATACGGCACCTGCAAAGCTTTATTATTCAGCATTGTGCTTGTCTTCCTTTTTTAATAATGGCATTATCGAATTATAGCCGTCAGCGCCATAAACCAAACAGCGTTTAACCCGTGAGATCGTCGCCGTACTGGCGCCTGTTTTTTCTACTATCTCTTCATAAATACAGCCTGCATCAAGCATTCTGGCAACCTCCAAACGCTGCGCCATGGATTTCAGTTCGCTGATCGTGCAAATATCCTCAAAAAAGTTGGAACACTGCTCTTCACTTTTTAAGCTAAGAATCGCTTTAAATAATTGATCGGTCAAATGGTCTCTGGTTTTTGCAGCCATGATTGCCTCCTTAAATTTAGCTGGTGCTAGCACCTTTTTTCTTTTATACTTTATCACTTTATCTTGTGAAAGGCAAGGTTTTTTACAAAAATTTTAAAATTTTTATTGACAAGTGCCGATTGTAAGTGTATTATTTTGTTTAACAACTTCAAACGGTATTTCATCAAGAGTAGCCGAGGGACTGGCCCTATGAAGCTACGGCAACCATCACGACGTGAACGGTGCCAAATCCAACGGATGTAAATCCGACAGATGAAGCAGTACGAAACGCTTTCGTTACCCTTCACCTGTGTGAAGGGTTTTTTTACGATTTTAGAAAAGAAAGAGGAACGCTGTATGATCGATTTACGCAATGTGGAAAAAACCTATTACAGCAATGCAGGTGATATCCACGCTTTAAAGAAAACAAATCTGCATATCAACGCCGGAGAAATATTCGGTATCATCGGCCTCAGCGGTGCCGGTAAATCAACCCTGATCCGCTGCATCAATATGCTGGAAGTACCTACCGGCGGTCAGGTCTTTGTGGATGGACAGGAACTGACTGCAATGAACAATCAGGAACTGCGCAAAGCACGCCAAAATATCGGGATGATCTTCCAGCACTTTAATCTGCTGGCCTCCCGCACAGTTTATGATAATATCGCTTTTCCGCTGGAAATACAGGGTATTTCGCAGTCTGAAATCAAAAAGCGGGTGCAGCCGCTGCTGGAGCTGGTACAATTACAGGACCGCGGCGATTATTATCCCAGCCAGTTGTCAGGCGGTCAGAAACAACGTGTCGGTATTGCCCGTGCTCTGGCCAGCGATCCTAAAGTACTGCTGTGTGATGAAGCAACCTCGGCATTGGACCCGCAGACAACAAAATCTATTCTCGACCTGCTCAAAGATATCAATAAACGCCTGAATCTGACTATTGTCATGATCACACATCAGATGGAAGTAGTCAAAGAAGTCTGTGACAGAGTAGCTGTTATCGAAAACGGCGAGATCATTGAAGAAGGTTCCATGATCGATGTTTTCACCGATCCGCAGAAGCCCACTACCAAAGATTTCGTCAAAAGCATCAACAATGTCGAACTGCCTGCACTGCTGCAATCTTCTTCAATCAGCGCAGTCTACACCGAAGGCAGCAAACTGATCGTGCGATTATCCTTCATCGGTAACTCAGCCGGCGATCCGATCGTTTCCGGTATGGTCAAAAAATTCGATGTCGATATCAATATCATCTACGGTAATATCGACTCGCTTAAGGATATACCCTTCGGCACCCTGGTCATTGAGATTTCAGGAAGCGCCGCAGGCATCAAAAATGCTCTGCAATATCTGCATGAACAGCAGCTGAAAGTTGAGGTGATCGGTTATGTCTCCTGAAATGTTAGCTCTTTTACTTAAATCCTTTTGGGAAACCTGCTATATGGTGCTGGCTTCCACAATACTCGCCACACTCATCGGCGTACCGCTCGGCGTGATCTTAACCGTCACCCGTAAAAATCATATCCTGCCCAACGCTCCTGTAAACAGCGTTTTAGGCGCTATTGTCAACGCTACCCGCTCAACTCCCTTCATTATATTAATGGTAGCAATCATTCCTCTGACCCGTCTTTTAGTAGGCTCTTCGATAGGTACTACCGCTTCCATCGTACCTTTGACTATTTCAGCCGCACCCTTTATTGCCCGCATCATCGAATCTTCGCTGCTGGAAATAGACCACGGCGTTATCGAAGCGGCTCAGGCCATGGGCGCCAGCCCCATGCAGATTATCCGCAAGGTCCTTTTGCCGGAAGCACTGCATTCCATCGTTTTAGGTATCACCCTCGCTGTTATAGCTTTGATCGGTTATTCCGCCATGGCTGGTACATTAGGCGGCGGCGGCTTAGGCGATCTGGCGATCCGTTATGGCTATCAGCGTTTCCAAATGGACGTTATGCTGATCACTGTCGTCGTACTTATCGTTATGGTCCAATCTATCCAGTCACTCGGCGACTACTTTTCCAAAAAGCTTAATAAAAACAAACTATAAAATCATCTTATAAAGGGGAAATTATCATGAAAAAATTAGCTAAAATACTGACCGCGGCAGCTTTATGCGTAGCTGCCCTGACCACCTTCGGCTGCGGCGACGATAAAAAAGAAGCAGCAAAAGCTCCTGCCGGCGATGCGCCTATCAAAATCGCAGTTACTGCAGGTCCTCATGCTGAAATTATGGACAATGTCAAAAAACTTGCTGAAAAACAAGGTCTGAAAATCGAAGTAGTTGAATTCAACGACTATGTAACTCCTAATGTAGCACTATTCCAAGGCGAAGTTTTTGCCAACAGCATGCAGCACCGCCCTTATTTAGATGCCACTCTGCAAAAAGAGCCTAAATTTGACCTGGTAGAAGTTTTCAAAACCGTTAACTTCCCGATGGCCGCTTACTCCAAAACTTTGAAAAAAGGCGACGCCATTCCTGACGGCGCCACAATCGGTATTCCTAACGATCCATCCAACGGCGGCCGTGCGATTTTAGTTCTTGCCAATGCCGGGCTGATCAAAGTCAAAGATATCAAAAACGTTACTACCACCGTTGCCGATATCACCGAAAATCCACATAACTTCAAATTCCTGGAACTGGATGCAGCTACCATTCCCCGCAGCCTGCCCGACGTTACCTTTGCTGTAATCAATGCCAACTACGCTATTCCAGCAGGCCTGAACCCTACCAAAGATTCCATCATTCTGGAATCTGCTGACAATCCGTTTGTCAACATCTTCGTAACCAAGAAAACCAATGAAAACGATCCCCGGATCGCTAAACTGAAAGAAATTTACCAATCAGCTGATAATGAAAAATTCATTATGGAACACTTCCAGGGCACAATTTTACCGGCCTGGAAATAATTAAAAACTAAGCCCCCGGAATCTTAAAAATTCCGGGGGCTTTTTATCTATATTTTCTCTGGTCTACAGTCAACAGTACTCAGCAGAACTTTTTGCACTGTTCAAAATACTGCGGGATAAAGCTGATAAAATTGCGCGCTGTCGGCGAATGATAATGCTTGCGGGTCCAGATTACTGCCGCCGTCGTCGTCAGGTCCGGGTCGTCCATACGGACACAGGCCAGCCCTTCATGCCTGGCGATTGCTTCTGCTGATTCTGGGATAACGGCCAGTCCTAACCCGGCTTTCGCCCAGGCAATCAGATAATTACTGTCATCGCTGAGACAGAAAAAATATGCCTGGATGCCATTTTTAGCAGCAGACTGTTCCAACAGTTCATTATAACGGCGGTGGCATAAAAGCGGCAGCCCCTGCAGCCTGCTTACAGGCAGTTCAAAAGTCCCCTCCAGCTGCGGAAAAAACGCCGCATCATAGACTAATGCCAAGCGTTCAGTTGGCAGCTTATAGCTTGCAAAATAATCCTCGTCCACAGGCAAATGAACGATAGCAGTTTCAATGACCCCCTTTTCCAGCAGTTCGATCACCCGTAAACTTTCGCCGATCAACAACCGATAGGTTATTTTGGGATACAACTCTTTAAAAGCGGCAATCATCTGCGGTAATACCATCAGGCTCATCGAAGGGACAACTCCCAGTGATAAAATACCCTCCTGTCCCAGCTCACTGCTGGATAATTCACATACAGTCCGATCCGTTAGATTTAAGATTTCTTCTGCCCGATGCAGCAGCATATGACCGGTTTCTGTCAGATGCAGACGCCGGCCTGATCTGTCGAACAGCACCACGCCCAGTTCCTGCTCAAGCTGTTTGATTTGTCTGCTTAAAGGCGGCTGCGCGATATGCAGCGCTTTGGCAGCCTCTGTAACATTGCCCAGCCTCGCTACCATTACGAAATACCGCATTTGCTGCAAATTCATAAGTATTCCTCCATTCATACTTTTTAGGTATTATAATTTCAAAAATAAGTATTTTAAGTATGATTTTATTGTTGTTATAATAATATTAAAGAAAAGAAGAACAGTCAAGTAAAGAGCAGGATGCAAAATTCAGGGAGGGATTTATATGAAAGAGAAAATTTTAATCGCTATCGACAGTTCTGATTCGTCCAGTAAAGTGCTTGCTTATGGTATCAATCTGGCCGGTAAGCTTGACGCAGAAGTAAAAGTAGTCCACGTAATCGAACCTTACAGCAAACGATCGACCATTTTGAACCAGTTAAACCCCGCTATGGTCAAACAAACCAATGAATTATATGAACTGGCCGGTCAGGAATTAATGGAAGCAGCAAAAAAACAAACAGCTGCCGCCAAAGTTCCCGTTCATTATGAAACTTTAGTTGGCAACGCCGCGCAGCAAATCCTGACCGCCGCCAAAAAATCCGAAGCTAGCATGATCCTCATCGGCAGCCGCGGCATGAACGCTGTTGCAGAATTTATCCTCGGCAGCGTCAGCTCCAAAGTTGCCATGTATGCGGAAATACCGGTCTTGATCGTTAAATAATGGATTGCTTGGGCATCTTTCCCCTATAGGCAGCGACTGAAATTTTCTCTGCAAAGCAAAATACCTGCCGTTGATCAACGGCAGGTATTTTTTATTTTGACTGATTTTTATAAACCTTCTACCCTGATTTTAAAATGCAGCAGAGCCAGCCAGCCAGCAATTGCCAAGGTGACGCAAACAGCGGTAATGATCCCCAGCCCTTCAATAAAATTGCTCCAGTTCAATGCACCCAGCATCATACCCAAGCTGCCAAAAACAGTATTCACCGCATTGATCAGCGACGAGGCAGAGCCGATATCCGTTTTCTGCTGATCCAATAATATGGCCGTACTGAAAGGCCTGGCAGCGCTTTCCATGATCGTGACCGGTAAAAAGGCTATTAAAAACCACCACGGTGAAATACTCCCTACTGTCAGCAGCGCTGCCGCTGCTACTACAGTAAAAATAAAACAGCCATAGGTAAATTGACGCGGCGATACGATCCCGATCAACTTCATATATAAAAACGGACCGACAACGGCAAAAAATGAGTTAGCAGCAAAAAAATAACTGTAGACTTGCTCACTAAGCCCAAAATACTGTACATAAACATAGGAAGATACTGCCACGTAAGCCATATAAGGTGCTGCCAGCAGTGAAAATACAGTCAGTACACCAGTAAAACCAACATTTTTACCGACAACTGCCAATCTGCCGAAGGTACTCCAAAAGCTGCCCTTATAACGGTCGCTTTCCGACAGCGTTTCTTCAAAAAAGAAGCTGGCTGCCAGATTAACAGCACCGGCGGCGATCAGGACCCCGAAGGTACCGCGCCAGCTGACAAACTGCAGCAGAAATGCGCCGATAACAGGAGCGACCATCGGCGCAATAACGGCCATAGCCTGCACCAGCGCCAAAACACGATTTTTAGTGGTGCCATAAAAAGCATCTTTGACAACCGCCATCGACACAGCAACCATGCCGCCTGCACCCAAAGCCTGCACGATTCTGTACGCTATCAGACTGTAAATACTGCCGGCAAAGGCGCACAGACCACTTGCCAGCGTATACAGAACTATTCCCAGCAGTAAAATCTTCCGGCGTCCGTATTTATCACTTACCGGCCCAAACAGCAGAATCCCCACTGCGAAAAAGAAGAAAAAACTGACCAGCGTCAAATTGACCATCAAAGGTGTCGCAGCAAATTCTGTACCTATCGTCGGCAGTGCCGGCAGATATAAATCTATCGACAACGGTACAAACATATTCATCACAGCGATCAGTACGATCAAACCCTTTGCGCCTAAATATTTCTGCTGGATTTTTGAAGCGTTTTCCGTAAGCATTATTTTTCCTCCTTTAATCTAATAAAAAAACCGGATAAGAGAATATCTCTTATCCGGCAGTAGTGCCCTCCGAGGTGTTTCCATAAAAACAAGGTTATTTTAGCATCTGTTTAAATATTTGTCAACATTTTCACTGCAGAGCATTTTAAAATATCGGCCGGCCTGTCAGCTCATATCAAAAATATTAAATTGTTCATATTTACCCCATAAATACAGCGCCATATCTATTCGCCCGTCTGCAAGGAAGGTCACGCCCTCCGCTTCCAGCAAAGCACGTTGTTTTTCCTGCCCGCCGAAAGCATAATCAGGTGCCAGACCCCGGTACGGTTCACGACCCTGTGACAGGGCAAATTACGTCCAGAAGGAGCACAGCTCATGATATGCCCTACCTCACGCCCAGCCAGCGGATCACCGACCAGCGCTGCTATCTGTCCATAGGTAGCCACTTTACCGCAAGGTATCCGGGCGACTGCCTCATACACCTGCTCAGCAAATGCCGCATCTACTATCCTTTCGCCGTTATGCGTAACCATAATTTTCCTCCGATTTTATTAGTATATTACAATGCCGTACCTTTTTGGGGGATAAAAAATCCAGACATATCTACGCCTTCCAGCTCCAGCAGTTTTATTTTTGTTTCAATACCGCCGGCATACCCAGTAAGACTGCCGTTTACACCAATGACCCGGTGGCAGGGAATAATAATAGAAATGGGATTATGTCCAACAGCACCGCCGACAGCCTGGCTTGACATCCGTTCCTTCTGCAGCTTCACTGCCATTTTTTTAGCAATACTACCGTAAGTTGTTACCTCTCCATAGGGGATCGTACATAAAATTTCCCAAACGCCCTGGCGAAACGCATTACCTTGTGGTGCCAGCGGCAGCTCTGCCGCATCAGGCTTCTGCCCGGAGAAATATCTGTCCAGCCACTTTTTTACAATATCGAAA
>OHEE01000793.1_pt1 | contig 11467 bp, 9 predicted proteins | sample 1567191 | NCBI WGS metagenome assembly OHEE01 (sample SAMEA3879562, study PRJEB24766) | human gut metagenome | biome: human-associated habitat; feature: feces | place: USA | collected 1985/1987
GACTGCATCTGATCATTGCAACACAGCGGCCTTCGGTGAATGTCATCACAGGTCTGATCAAGGCCAATATGCCGTCCAGAATCGCATTTTCTGTCTCATCAGGAGTAGATTCCAGGACGATCATTGATATGAATGGAGCGGAGAAACTGCTTGGAAAGGGAGATATGCTGTTTTATCCGACAGGATATCCAAAACCGGTCCGTGTGCAGGGATCCTTTGTTTCAGATAAAGAAGTGCAGAAGGTTGTGGACTATCTCATCGAACACAACGGAAATGCCTCCTACAGTGAAGAAGTGGAGGAGCACGTAAATTCCGATCTGCCGTCACCGGTTCCTGGGATACAGGGAGCCGGGGTGCAGGATAATGCAAATGAGCAGGATGCATATTTTGCAGATGCAGGACGGCTGATCATTGAAAAAGAAAAAGCATCCATTGGAATGCTCCAGAGGATGTTTAAAATCGGCTTCAACCGGGCAGCCCGGATTATGGATCAGCTTGCCAGTGCAGGAGTGGTCGGAGAAGAAGTCGGAACAAAACCAAGAAAAGTACTGATGACAAAAGAAGAATTTGAACAGTACATTCAGGAAAATTTATAATGCAGTGGAGGAAGAAATGATGAAAACAGATATTCAGATCGCACAGGAAGCAGAATTAATGCACATCAAAGACGTGGCAGCGTCTATCGGAATTTCAGAAGAGGAACTGGAGTTTTATGGAAAGTACAAAGCGAAGCTCTCCGATGAACTCTGGGAGAACGTAAAAGACCGCAAGGATGGAAAACTGGTTCTTGTGACAGCCATCAATCCGACCCCGGCAGGAGAAGGAAAGACCACGATCACAGTAGGTCTGGGTGAGGCATTTGCAAAAATGAATAAAAAGGCAATCATCGCACTGCGTGAACCATCTCTTGGACCGTGTTTTGGAATCAAAGGCGGAGCAGCAGGAGGCGGGTATGCACAGGTTCTCCCAATGGAAGATTTGAATCTGCATTTCACGGGAGATTTCCACGCGATCACTTCTGCGAATAATCTGCTGGCTGCTATGTTGGATAATCACATTCAGCAGGGAAATGCATTGGGAATTGACCCGAGAAATATTGTCTGGAAACGCTGCGTGGACATGAACGACAGAGTTCTTCGCAACATCGTAGTAGGACTTGGAAACAAGATGGATGGAATGGTGAGAGAAGACCATTTTGTGATCACAGTCGCATCTGAGATCATGGCAATCCTCTGTCTTGCAGACGATCTTGCAGATCTGAAACGCCGCCTGGGACGAATCATCGTGGCATATACATTTGAAGGCAATCCGGTAACAGCAGACGATCTTCAGGCAACAGGCGCCATGACTGCATTGTTAAAGGATGCGATCAAACCGAATATGATCCAGACACTGGAGCACACACCGGCACTGGTACACGGCGGACCTTTTGCTAATATCGCACACGGCTGCAACAGTGTCCGCGCGACAAAGCTGGCTTTAAAAATCAGCGATATTACAATTACAGAAGCCGGATTCGGAGCGGATCTTGGAGCTGAGAAATTTATGGATATTAAATGCCGTAAAGCGGGATTAAAACCGGACGCAGTGGTACTTGTAGCAACAGTGCGGGCACTGAAATACAATGGCGGAGTTGCAAAACAGGATTTGGGCGAAGAAAATCTGGAAGCACTGAAAAAAGGAATCGTGAATCTGGAAAAACACATTGAGAATATTCAGAAATACGGCGTTCCTGTTGTAGTAACACTGAATTCCTTTGTTACAGATACGGAAGCGGAAAATGAATTTATCCGCAGCTTTTGTGAAGAAAGAGACTGTGAATTCGCCCTTGCAAAGGTGTGGGAAAAAGGTGGAGAAGGCGGAATCGAACTGGCAGAAAAAGTGTTGGATACACTGGAGAATAAGGAAAGCAATTTCCATGTACTGTATGAGGATGAACTTTCTCTGACAGAAAAGATCGAGAAGATTTCAAAAGAGATTTACGGGGCAAACGGTGTTGTCTATGAGCCGGCTGCAAAGAAACAGCTTGCGAAGATCGAAGAGATGGGATTTGGGCATTTCCCGATCTGTATGGCAAAGAATCAGTATTCTCTGTCAGATGATGCGAAAAAACTGGGACGTCCGGAAAACTTTGACATCCATATCCGTGAAGTTTATGTCAGCGCAGGTGCCGGATTTGTCGTTGCTCTGACAGGTGCGGTGATGACAATGCCCGGACTTCCGAAAGTCCCTGCTGCAAATAACATCGATGTAACAGATGACGGAAAAATTACAGGACTGTTTTAAAGGAGTATTGAATGGCACAGATAATTGACGGAAAACGAATTGCAAAAGAAATCAAAGATAAATTGAAAGAAGAAGTATCCGTGCTGAAAGAAAGAGGCACCAAGATCTGTCTGGCAGTGATTCAGGTAGGGCAGGATGCGGCTTCTTCGGTATATGTAAACAACAAGAAAAAGGCGTGTGCTTATGTTGGAATTGAGTCGGTATCGTATGAATTGGATGAAGATACAACAGAAGAGGAGCTTGTCAAGCTGATCGAAACGTTAAATCAGACGGAAAAAGTACATGGAATCCTGGTGCAGTTACCGCTTCCAAAACAGATTGATGAAGACAGAATCATACGTACGATCTCACCGGATAAGGATGTGGATGGATTTCATCCGGTGAGCGTAGGACGACTCTGGTTGGGTGAAAAGGGATTTGTATCCTGTACACCGGCAGGAATTATACAGCTTTTGAAATATTCAGGAATCGAAATTGCAGGAAAAGAATGCGTTGTAGTTGGGCGAAGTAATATCGTGGGAAAACCGATGGCAGCATTGCTTTTGCGTGAAAATGGAACTGTGACGGTTGCCCATTCTAAAACGGAAAACCTCAAAGAAGTAACACGCAGGGCTGATATTTTGATTGCGGCGGTCGGGCGTCCAAAGATGATCACGGCAGAGTACATAAAAGAGGGTGCAGTCGTAATCGACGTGGGGATTCACAGGGATACCAACAACCATCTTTGTGGAGATGTAGATTTTGAGGATGTGTATTCCAAAGTATCTGCGATTACACCGGTACCTGGCGGCGTAGGTCCGATGACGATTGCTATGCTGATGGACAATTGTGTGCAGACGGCGCGTGACTAGGAGGAACAGATATGAGATGTGCGCATTGTAATGCGATTATTCCGGAAGGCTGGATGCGTTGTCCGAGATGTGGGAAAGACATTCAGATCGTACCAGATTATAATCCTTTAGAGGATGTCCTTACTCAGGAAGTAAAAGGATCGGTAGAGGATGTGACGAGACAGATGCATACAGAGGATGTTCGCAATTTTGGCAGAAAACAGAATGGATATCAGTCAAAGGCAACGCGGGTGCTCAGTCAGGAAGAGTTGAATGAAATACAGACCAGAAGAGAGCGTGCAGCAAAAAACAGGTCTCGTGCAGAGGCAAGACGAAAACAGCAGGAGCGAAAAAAGCAGCTGATACGCAGACGAAGAAAGGTACTTTTGATTTTATTATTGTTTTTACTGCTTTTCGGTGCGTTGTTTGGATATATTATGTATCAGAATTCTTATGCCGGCAAAGTGGCAAAAGGGTATGATGCATTGCAGATGAAAGAATATCAGACAGCGGAAAAATATTTTAAACATGCAATCGGAAAAAATGCCCAAAAACCAGAGGCATATTCAGGTCTGGCAGAGACCTATATGGAACAGGGGGAGGAAGACGAAGCAGAATCCGTATTTCTCTCGGCGATTGCCTCTTATCCATCCAATCAAGAATTGTACCAGGCAGCAATCCGCTTTTATGAAGAGTCAAAACAATTGGAAAAAATTCCGGAGATTTTGGGAGACTGTGAGGATGAAGCAGTATTGTCAAGTTTGAAAGCGTACATTTCTACAGATCCTGTTTTTAGTCTGGATGAAGGTAAATATAGCGAAGTACAGGAAGTGACGCTGTCTGCATCTGGAGAAACGATTTATTATACAACAGATGGAAGTGATCCAACTTCGGCAAGCACAGAATATACGGAACCGATCCTTTTAAGTACAGAAGGAAAAACGCAGATTAAAGCGATTGCCTATAACGAGAAGAAAATACCAAGTTTGATTGTGTCCAAAACGTATGAGATCGAATTTCCGGTGGCAGATGCACCGGTCGTCACACCGTCTACGGGACAGTATAGCACGGTGACTCAGATTACGATCACAGTGCCGGAAGGCTATACGGCTTATTATACGATCGATGGATCTGTACCAACAACAGAATCTATGCTGTATACAGGTCCGGTTGAAATGCCGGAGGGGCAGACATTATTTAGTGCAGTCCTGGTAAGTAAGACCGGAAAAATGACGCAGATTACAAAGAGAAATTATATTTATCAGCCGCAGTAATGGGGCTGATTTTTTGAAAAAACAGGTGTTACAAAAATGCAATTGGCTTTTCTTACAAAAATAGCACTGGTTTTTTGTGCATTATTTAACGAAAAAAATCAATAGTTTTGTTGTGTGAAAAGTTTCACAGTGGTATAATGATTCTAGTTGAAAACAACAGACTTTAATCAAAGGAGATGCAGAACAATGAGCAGATTTTGTTTACCAAGAGACATTTACCACGGAAAAGGATGTCTGGAAGAATTAAAGAACCTGAAAGGAAAAAAAGCAATCCTTGTAGTAGGCGGCGGTTCTATGAAGCGTCAGGGATTTCTTGACAGAGCAGTAGAGTACCTGAAAGAAGCAGGAATGGAAGTACAGCTGTTTGAAGGCGTTGAGCCGGATCCGTCAGTAGAGACTGTTATGAAAGGCGCAGAGGCAATGCGCGCGTTTGAGCCGGACTGGATCGTTGCAATGGGCGGAGGTTCCCCGATCGATGCTGCAAAAGCAATGTGGGCATTCTATGAGTACCCGGATGTGACATTTGAAGATCTTTGCATTCCATTTAACTTCCCGGAATTGAGACAGAAAGCAAAATTCGCAGCGATTCCTTCTACATCAGGAACAGCTACAGAAGTAACTGCATTTTCAGTTATTACAAACTATCAGACAGGTGTAAAATATCCACTGGCTGACTTTAACATTACACCGGATGTTGCGATCGTTGATCCGGATTTGGTAGCTGGTCTTCCGGTTAAACAGGTTGCATATACAGGTATGGACGCATTGACACATGCAATTGAAGCATATGTTTCTACATTGAACGGACCATTTACAGATCCACTTGCACTGCAGGCAATTGAGATGGTACTGGATAACCTTCCGGCATCTTACAACTGCGATATGGATGCAAGAGAGCAGATGCATTATGCACAGTGTCTGGCAGGTATGGCATTCTCCAATGCATTGCTTGGAATCGTACACTCTATGGCACATAAGACAGGTGCAGCATTCTCAACAGGACACAATCCTCACGGATGTGCGAATGCGATTTATCTTCCATATGTAATCAAATACAACGCAAAAGATCCGGTTGCAGCAAAACGTTATGCTGAGGTTGCTCGCAGAATGGGACTTCCGGGAACTTCTGAAAAAGCACTCATCAACAGTCTGGTTGAAAAGATCGATGACTTTAATGTAAAACTGAATATTCCAAAGACACTCAAAGAGTTTGGAGTTGAAGAGAATGAATTCAAAGAAAAAGTTGCTAAGATTGCAGAACTGGCAGTAGGTGATGCATGTACAGGATCTAATCCTCGTTCAATTGATCCTGCAACAATGGAAAAATTATTCACATGTACATATTACGGAACAGAAGTTGATTTTTAATCGAATCAGACTGACCGTTTGTGAATGAACGAGAGGGACAGGCACAGTACAAAAAGAAGTGTCTGTCCTCTTTTAGTATGAAAATAAAATCACGAACAACTATTGCCATTATGCCAATAATGGCGTATTATTAAGAAAGGTGATTTATTACAAGGAGGAAGAACATGTATAAGATTTTGAAAGCAGAAAAATTGTCTGAGAATATTTTTCTGATGGACGTGCATGCGCCAAGGGTTGCAAGTCATTGTGAACCGGGGCAGTTTGTGATTGTAAAGATGGACGAGAAAGGGGAACGCATCCCGCTTACGATCTGTGATTATGACAGAGAAGCCGGAACGATCACCATCGTGGTACAGGAAGTCGGAGCTTCCACTGTAAAAATGTCAGAACTCAAAGCAGGAGATTCCTTCCGTGACTTTGTAGGTCCTCTTGGATGTGCTTCTGAATTTGTGGAGGAAGATATTGAAGAACTGAAAAAACAGAAGATCTTATTTGTGGCAGGAGGACTTGGTACAGCCCCTGTATATCCACAGGTAAAATGGCTGCATGAACACGGCGTAGATGCAGACGTGATCATCGGAGCAAAGACAAAAGACCTCGTGATCATGGAAAAAGAGATGGAAGCAGTAGCGGGTAATCTCTATGTGACAACAGACGACGGTTCTTATGGACGTTCCGGTATGGTAACACAGGTGATTAAGGATCTGGTGGAAAAAGAAGGAAAACACTATGACAAATGTGTGGCCATCGGACCAATGATCATGATGAAATTTGTCTGTCTTCTGACAAAAGAACTGAACCTTCCGACGATCGTCAGCATGAACCCGGTTATGGTAGACGGTACCGGAATGTGCGGAGCATGTCGTCTTCAGGTTGGAGATGAGATCAAGTTTGCATGTGTAGACGGACCGGAATTTGACGGACATCTGGTAGACTTTGACCAGGCAATGAAGAGAAGTCAGATGTACAGAACAGCAGAAGGAAGAGCGATGCTGAAATTACAGGAAGGCGATACCCATCACGGCGGATGCGGACATTGTGGAGGTGACGACTAATGGCAAAGGGAATGGTGAGAGTACCTGTCAGAGAACAGGATCCGAAAGAACGTGCGACAAATTTTGAAGAAGTTTGTCTTGGATATAATCAGGAAGAGGCAATGGAAGAGGCAACCAGATGTCTCAATTGTAAAAATGCGAAATGTATCGAAGGATGCCCGGTATCCATCAATATTCCGGCATTCATTCAGGAAGTAAAAGAAGGCAATATCGAGGAAGCCTATAAGATCATCGGTCAGTCTTCCGCACTGCCTGCAATCTGCGGACGTGTCTGCCCGCAGGAGTCTCAGTGCGAAGGAAAGTGTATTCGCGGCATCAAAGGAGATCCGGTATCCATCGGAAAACTGGAGCGTTTTGTCGCAGACTATGCTCTGGAGCATGATATCAAACCGGAAGGAGCCAAAGAGCAGAACGGTCACAAAGTAGCAGTGATCGGTTCCGGTCCGTCAGGTCTGACCTGCGCGGGAGATCTTGCCAAGATGGGATATGATGTAACGGTATTTGAGGCTCTTCATGAACTGGGAGGAGTGCTTGTTTACGGTATTCCGGAATTCCGTCTTCCAAAACAGAAAGTTGTTGCAAAAGAGATTGAAAAGGTAAAAGAATTAGGAGTTAAATTCGAGACAAACGTGGTGATCGGAAAATCTACAACCATCGATCAGCTGATTGAAGAAGAAGGATTTGAAGCAGTATTCATTGGTTCCGGAGCTGGACTTCCGATGTTCATGGGAATCCCTGGAGAGAACGCAAATGAAGTATTCTCTGCAAATGAATATCTGACAAGAAGCAACTTGATGAAAGCCTTTGATTCTTCTTATGATACACCGATCGCAGCAGGTAAGAAAGTAGCAGTTGTCGGCGGTGGAAACGTTGCCATGGATGCGGCAAGAACAGCCCTCAGACTGGGAGCAGAAGTTCATGTCGTATACAGAAGAAGCGAAGCAGAGCTTCCTGCACGAGTGGAAGAGGTTCATCATGCCAAAGAAGAAGGTGTCATTTTTGACCTTCTGACCAATCCAAAACAGATCAATGTAGATGAAAACGGAAATGTTAAGAGCATGACAGTGATCAAGATGGAACTGGGTGAGCCGGATGCTTCTGGAAGAAGACGTCCGGTAGAGATTCCGGGATCTGAGTATGACATTGATGTAGATACAGTGATCATGTCTCTTGGAACTTCTCCGAACCCGCTGATCTCTTCCACAACAAAAGGGCTGGAGATCAACCGCAGAAAATGTATCGTTGCAGAGGAAGAAAATGGACAGACATCCAAAGACGGTGTTTATGCCGGCGGAGATGCCGTGACAGGAGCTGCAACAGTAATTCTTGCAATGGGTGCAGGAAAAGCCGGTGCAAAAGGAATTGACGAATATCTGAAAAACAAAGAAAAATAAAAAGAAACAGATCTATAGCAGGTGAGAGCCTGTAAGAAAGACTCCGCATGGATTCTTCTTCCGAACATTCGGGACCTGATGATATGCGGAGTGTTTTATGTATACAAGGAGAGATAAGGTTGAAAAAGAATAGTAGAGGATATCCATTCCATTAAGGACATCACAAAAAGACCATCAGATGGTGGTCATTTAAAATTGAATATGTAGCAAAGTTAAGGTCTATTCAGCAGCTGACTTGATTTTATAACCTTGGAACTGTGCCATTAAGATTGCCTGTTCAATTGTAATCTCACGATTGACAGGGAGAACATCACTTTTTCGGTAAAGTTCAGCATTATAGGGTTCCTTATTTTTCAGCATATTGTATAATGCTGTTAGAAGCATTCTTGCTATTGCAATGATTGCTTTCTTGTGACCGCGACGTTTTCTTAAACGAAGATAGCGGTTACGGATTTCAGGATGTTTTTCACTTTTAACCACTGAGTTGGCACATTGAACTAGTGTCTGCTGAGCAAACTGAAAACACTTGATTTTACTGACTTTTGCCCCATTTTCTGGTATAATGATTGCAAGGATTTTGACAAAAACAAATCGTTTTTCTTGCAGTTTTCTTACAGATTTTAAGTATAAAGGGGCTAAAACAATGTACAAACCGATCGACAAGTTACAGCATTCATTCCTCGATTTCAACCAACCTATGGGACTCCACATGAATCCGGATAACCGCTGGGTCAGACTGGCTGACCGAATCCCATGGGATGAATTCGAAGTAAAATATGCCAAGCTGTTTCCAAGTGATACGGGTAATGTTGCCAAGCCTCTTCGCATGGCATTAGGAGCCCTGATCATCCAGACCAAGTTCCAATTTTCCGACCGTGAGCTTGTGGAACAGATCGCTGAGAATCCGTATCTGCAATACTTTATCGGGCTTCCCGGTTTTCGGGAAGAAGCTCCGTTTGATGCAAGTACACTGGTTCTTTTCCGTAAACGCATTTCAGCAGATATGCTGATGGAAGTAAATGAGTATCTTCTTGCTCACAAGGAGGATGACAAAGATGACCATACTCCTCCATCCGTAGGAAAATCCGGTGATGATGGTACTGCAAAAGAAGATACAAACAAAGGGACTCTGACACTTGATGCAACCTGCGCACCTGCAAACATACGTTATCCGCAGGACATCTCGCTTTTGAACGAAGCAAGAGAAAAGCTGGAAAACATGATTTACTGTTTTTGTAAATGTTATGGTCTTAAGTTGCCAAGAAGATACCGCAAACGTGCCAGAAAAGAGTATCTTGCATTTGCCAAGAGCAGAAAGCACACGGCAAAGAAAATCCGCAGCGCACTCCGCAGACAGCTTGGCTACGTGAAAAGAGATCTTGGCTATCTGGAACAGTTCATGAGTGATGGATACGCCATGACAGGTAAGGATATCGGCCTATATCTTACCATCATCAGGCTGTATGAACAGCAACAGTATATGTATGATAACAGAATCCATTCTGTAGAGCATCGCATTGTAAGCATTTCGCAGCCATGGCTTCGGCCGATTGTCAGAGGGAAGGTCAAAGCACCTGTTGAATTTGGTGCAAAATTTGATCTCAGTCTTGACAGCGAAGGTTATGGGCGCCTCGAAAAAATATCTTTCGAGGCATACAACGAGAGCACCTGCCTGATTGAAGCAATAGAACGCTTCAAAGAGCGTACCGGTTATTATCCAGAACGTGTCCTGGCAGATCAGATATACCGGACCAGGGAAAACAGGAGTTATTGCAAGGAGCATGGGATCCGGTTATCAGGTCCAAAGCTGGGCAGACCAAGCGCCACAGCAAAAGTTGATAAAAAACAAGAGTATCAGGATAATACCGATAGAATCGAAGTGGAGCGCACCTTCAGCCTGAGCAAACGCTGTTATGGTATGAGCTGCATTACCACAAAACTGGAAGAAACGCAGTTGACATCTATCGCATTATCTGTATTCGTGACGAATCTGTTCAGGATTCAGAGGCGAATACTTTGTGCTCTTTTGCATCTGTTCCGATTCTGGTATGACCGGAACAGATATAAGAGTTGGAAGTTACAGATAGCTGCTTAATCAGCAGACACTAATTAAGGTTTTTTCAATTTCAGTAGCAAGTATAGATTTTTCAATCTTCTCAAATGACAGATGTGAAATAAATTTATCGAAATCATAAACAGACCAATTCCAAGAAGGATTGTTTTTCTTGATATTTGAAATCACGCCAGCCCAATAGGTGCGTGATTTTTCGTCTAACTTAGATGCAAATATCTTACTTAGATGGCCTTTTGCAACAGGAAAATCATAAACAAGCTTAAAAAATCTATTTTGATCCAGCAAATATGCTTCAAGAAAATTTTTGAGCACATCAGTTAAAAAGCTGGCATCCTGTTTGTTGACAGAATATTTCAACTGTATATGAGTAATATCATTACTACCATTTTTCTGCATGATACAATCAATATCTTCAATCCCCTCAAGCTGGAAAAAATTGCTTGGATTTGATGACGAAAGAATTAAATAACACGAATACAAAAATTGATATGAATACCCCCTGAGTGCAATTTGTCCACCATCCCTAGAAATACTTAATTCCTGAATATTTGCTTTTGGAGCTGTAACCTTTTTGTTTTTCTTCTTTGTGCTTTTTCCCATATTTCTCCTTTCGTTCTCTTATTACATCTACACGTGCTCTAATCTGTACTTATCAAATTTTCCAATTCAGAATATCGAAAGATTCTATTTCTATTAGGAAGTTTAATGGCATTCATCAATTCCATTTTCTTGTAATGAATAAAACATTTTAGATACTATAATAAAAAATCCCGCTGCTTTAATAATACCATCTTCTTAACCCATTTTCTATATAATCTCTTCCAAACAGCGAAAAGCTCCCGAAGGAGCTTTCCATTACCTTAAATATACACTAATTCTTTTAACACAATCTCTTCCGCTGCATTCCGGATGTTATTTACAGCTCCAACCCACACCATCTGGTCACGAGCTTTCAATTCTTCCGCAATGCCCTGTCTCTCCATCATCTGACGTACCAGAATAACCATTCTCTCCTGTGCTTCATCGTCCACAAGATTCAGATGTTCCACCAGTCTGTCTTCCAACATATACAGTGAATACATTGCCGGACGATACTCTTTCAGATATGTTTTCCGCATCATTCCATATTTCCCATAATGCGGTTCTTCATCTGTACTGACAAGATTCGGATAGTAAATTCCGTCTG
>OHEE01000798.1_pt1 | contig 11356 bp, 10 predicted proteins | sample 1567191 | NCBI WGS metagenome assembly OHEE01 (sample SAMEA3879562, study PRJEB24766) | human gut metagenome | biome: human-associated habitat; feature: feces | place: USA | collected 1985/1987
GGAATTTGGGAGACTTAAGAACCATGGCAGTGAATTCCACCACCTTGTCCTTATAGCGCTCCGGCTGGTCCATACAGTCAATATACCAAATACCGTAATCCTCAGGCTTAATTTCAATCACATCCGCGCCAAGGTCATAGGGAAGATCCTCCTCCAGGGCAGCCTGTTCGATTTCCCCTTCCTTGTCCTCCAGGACAATCTCGCTTTCCCGGCTCATGGCCCGTATGGTCCTGCGGTACGCGGTCAGCTTGTCATCCGCAATCCCGTCGCACCGGTTCACGATAACCAGCTCCGATCCCCGCAGCATGGCCCCCAGAAGCGGCTTCATGTTCTGCACATAGAGTTCAAAGGTAGAACCGTCAATAATGGTAATCTGCTGATAAATGGTCCAGTCATCCGGCAGTTTTAATTCATCCTGGTTCCACATGCCGTTCCACTCCATCAGCACGCGTTCCGGCTGGTAGATAACCTCCAGTTCATTGAGATACTGGGGGGTCAGCTTCTCCATGTCATCCACAAACACCACTGCCGTCTTATTCTTCTTCAGCTTTTTCTCGTCATACTCCGTATCGCCTTCCTCACACACAATGAGAAGGGTCTTTCCCTCTGTTTTAAAGTAATCCTGCTGCATGGTAAAATCCAGAAACTGGGTCTTGCCGGCCTCCAGAAAGCCATTGATTAAAAACAAAGGCATAATATCGTCTTCTATCTCATAAGCCATGTCTGTTTCCCCTTATCCAATCAGCCTCTGCCGAACACGCTGTTCAGCTCTTCCTCTTTCAGGCTGGCGCCAATCACACATACCTTGCCTGTATAATCCGGTCTGCCCTGGCGGATTTCATACTGCTCCGGCACCAAATCAAAATACAGCCACTCACCAGGATTCTCTGTGGGAAGCATTCCCTTGGCCCTTAACACATCTCCAAACTCCCTGGTGTTGGAGAGACGTTTCAGAACATCCTCCAGCTGCTCATGGGTCACCGGAACAATGGTTTCCATTCCCCAGCTGGTAAACACCTCGTCTGCATGATGATGGTGATGCTCATGACCGCAGCCATCATGGTGATGATGCCCATGGCATTCCTCATCGTGATCGTGGTGATGATGCTCATGGCACTCCTCATCATGGCCGTGGTGATGCTCATGGCACTCCTCATCGTGATCGTGGTGATGAGCATGGCATTCCTCATCGTGATCGTGGTGATGCTCATGGCATTCCTCATCATGGCCGTGGTGGTGCCCGCAGCACTCCTCGCCATGACCGTCATGATGGCGGCTCTCCCGCACCTCTGCCAGCAGATCATCCAGCATGGTATCCTTCTTCTCAATAATCTCCAGAAGCTGGCTTCCCCCAAGCTGGTCCAAAGGAGTGGTGATGATGACAGCATTGGCATTCTTCTCGCGAATCATGTCCACATCCTTCTGTATTTTAGAGGCATCCGTAATGTCCGTACGGCTCAGTACAATGGTTCCCGCATTCTCTATCTGGTTATTGAAGAACTCTCCGAAATTCTTCATGTACATTTTGCATTTTGCCGCATCCACAATGGTTACCGCGCTGTTTAGCTCCACATCCATGTCGGCCGATACGTCAATGACCGCCTTCATCACATCCGACAGCTTGCCCACGCCGGAAGGTTCGATGATGATACGCTCCGGTTTGTACTGTGTCAGCACCTCAGCCAGGGATGTACCGAAATCACCTACCAGAGAGCAGCAGATGCAGCCTGAATTCATCTCCCGGATTTCAATGCCTGAATCCTTCAGAAAACCGCCGTCAATTCCAATCTCGCCAAACTCATTCTCAATCAGGACAACCTGTTCTCCGGCAATGGCCTCCTCCAGGAGCTTCTTAATGAACGTAGTCTTGCCCGCTCCCAGGAATCCGGAGATAATATCAATCTTTGTCATTTTATTCTTTCCCTCTTTCTCAATATCCGAAGCCCTGCCAGTCCTGAAAGCAAGTGAAACCATCCGCCGCCCGGTTCTGACAAAGCTCTGGTTGTAAAGCCTGTCAATTGAATATTGTTGCACATTCACTGGATAAAGTCAAGACATATGGCCCTATTCTATTGCTATTCTATTGCCGCTCTGTTTCTATTTCACCGCATCATACTTTCATTTTACCCATATTTTAACTGTCCCAAAGGGTTAGGTAAGAGTTTTTGGAAAAAAATGCAGCAAACAGCCAGGCAGACCTTCTCGCCTGCCTGGCTGTTGTCCCGGTACTGCGGGCCAGTTTCCTCTTACGTTTCTTCTTACGTTTCTTCTTACATATCCAAATATATATCTGATTACATATCCAAATACATATGCATCGGATAGGAAAGATACTCCACATCCTCCAGCTTCTCCACCGTAATGTAACCTGCCGGAGCATTTAAAATGGTGGGGATCCGGTTTACAATGGTGGCGCAGGTGTGCTCCACAGTGGCCGGCTTCTGTACAAAGAAGGTGGTGTCCGGTTCCCCTATGATTTTCCAGTCGCACAAATCGCCGTCATCCGGTCCGTATACCTTGCCGATGCACTGGGTCTCGATAACCGGGCCCTGGAAGGTCTCGGTGGTGACCACGGCGCTCATGCCGATGCAGTTTCCCTTTGGTATGGTCATTCCCATGGTCTCTGAATAAAGGTCCGTGGGATAGAAATATGGCACGCACTTCTGGGACTGGGACTTGATGGTCCATCCCATCTTATTGCACAGTGCTTCATTGGAATTCCATACATAACAGGGCTCCAGTGTCTCCGGATGCGCAATCCGGGCCTCAAACTCCTCCGGTGTAAGCCCCACGCCGTGAGCCTTTGCCAGGGCCAGCCCGTAATCTTCAACGTTATAGCTGGTGGCTCCCTCAATCCTGTCAATGCGGTGTACGCCTCCCGCCACACAGCCAATCATGTTAATCCAGAAAATATCCTGCATACCGGCCCCCACTATGGTGCAGCCGGTTTCCTTGGCCAGCTTATCCAGCTTGTTGGTAACGGCAGAGGACGTGGTCCAAGGATAGATGGCCTCCTCGCAGGTGGTCACCACATTGATTCCTCTGGACACGCACTTCTCAAAATGGGGATATACGTCCGTCATGAAGCTGAACAGGGTAACCACGGCAATGTCGGCGTCGCACTCGTCCAGGACCGCGTCTGCGTCATCCCTTATCACCACGCCCAGCTTTGTGCCCAGCCCTGCAAAATCACCTACATCCATTCCAACCACGGCCGGATTCACATCAATTGCACCTACAATCTCAGCGCCCTTTTCATAAAGATAGCGCAGGATATACTTGGCCATCTTGCCGCAGCCATACTGTACCACACGGATTTTCTCGCAATTCATCATGATTCTTAAACCCCTTTCCTGAAAATAAGTTACGTGTTATTAGCTTCTGTTAATAGTATAAAGCTTATACACGGTATCAGGTCAAGGGTTATTTTTCCTGAAAGATACCGGCACCTGAAGGCGCAGGAACATGCCTCTCTCCTGCATATCCATGGGAACCTCCGCCACCACCTCGCAGATATAGTCGCCTGTCACCTGATACTCTTTTTTTCTGATTTCCTCCACCAGACGGCCCATATATTCCTTTTCCTTTTCAAATCCATTGCAGTAAATGCACAGGTATGTGCTGGCCGGTATCTCCGTAATCAGGCTGTCATTGACAAAGCCCCGGTCCACCAGCACAAATATCTCTGTGGAATAGTACGTCCCCTCCATCAGGTGTTCCCTGCGCATCACGGTGCCTGCATTGTAAAAATAGATGGGGGAGAGCTGGTTGGCAATCAGGTTTACCTTTAAATCCCTCAGTATCTTTTCATACACATCAATGTCGTAATCATAGAAATTCACCCCTGAATCCGTCATGTACGTCAGTCTGCGGGGTATGTATTCCAGCACAATGGTTCCGTCCGGAGGCGCGTTCTCATACCATTCATAGCTTTCAAGGGTCCGCTCTATGGCCCTTCTCTGGTACATCAGCTCCCTGGATCTAAACTCCAGCTCCTCCAGGTTCCGGTGCAGGATTGTCTTAAACATATCAAGCTCAAAATGGGTCAGCTGCTCCCTGATATCCTTTAAGGACATGCCCAGGGCCTTCATATGCTGAATCATATCCAGCTGGGCGCTCTGGCGGATATCATAGTAACGGTAGCCATTTTCAGCGTCCCGGTACATAGGTGAAAACAGACCTGCCTTGTCATACAGTCTCAGCGTCTGCTCTGACAGCCCGTTAAGCCGGGCCATCTGTCCTATTGACAGTTCTTTCACAGCGTGCGCCTCCTTTTTATTATGTATAACTTCCAATTAAAGTGTGATTTTCAGGATTCACATAGCATAATTATACTAAAAAAACCTTATACCGGCAATAATGTTTCCGATACCTTATCGAAAATTCGTCTTACATTTAACAGGTAAACTCTCCCTCTCCCCACCTCTGGCCCTCTTCAGCAGTTACAGACACCACAGAACGAAAAAAGCCGGAGAAACAGCAGCCTGTCAACACAGGCAGCCATTTCTCCGGCCCTATTATCCGTTGGACTCATCATCCTTCTTATACATTTTTCGTCAGATGCTTTACAATCTTCTCCGCATCCTCCTGTTTTCCAATCACCATCAGGTGGTTATCCCCTGCTATGATATGGTCGGCACCGGGCATAAACCTCATGTGTCCGTCCGGGTTTTTCACCGCGATAACCGATATGCCGTACAGCCGCCGGATATCGGAATCCTTTATGCTCTTTCCCACCCACTGGGGAAGGGGCTTGATTTCATAGATGGAAATGCCGTCTGCCAGCTCCGTATAGTCAAACACATTGTTGGCGCTGTAACGCACCGCTACCTTCTCTGCCACGTCCCGGTCCGGATAAACCACCTCGTCCGCCCCGTTCTTTAGCAGCAGCCTGGCGTGAATATTGCGGTTCGCCTTGCTGACAACGTACTTTGCCCCTATCTCCTTAATCAGACTGGTAACCTCCAGACTGTTCTGGAAATTATTTCCGATACAGATAAAACAGATATCGAAGTTGCCGATTCCCAGGCTCTTAAGCACGGCCTCATTGGTACAGTCTCCAATCTTGGCGCTGACCACATAAGGAAGGACGGGCTCCAGCTTCTCCTCTGATATGTCCACTGCCATGATTTGATTGTCATGCTTGGCCAGGTTTTCACACAGATGCTGGCCAAACCTTCCGATTCCGATAACAAGAATTGATTTCATCTCTAATACCCCTCTCTATCCTATGGTAATCCGCTCTGCCGGCAGCTGCACATGGGGCTTGCGGTTGGACCTGGTGAATGCCAGGGCAAAGGACAAGCTTCCGATTCGTCCGCAGTACATAAGCAGTATAATAACAATCCGGGAAAATGAATTCAGGCTTCTGGTAACTCCTGTGCTCATTCCTGAGGTGCCTATAGCGGAACATGTCTCAAAGAACACATCCGACATAGGCAGGTTCTGGGACACCATAATGGCTATGGTGGCTGCCAGCATCAGACCCAGGTTGATGGTCAGGATGCAGGCCGACTGCCTGATGGACTCGTCCTCCAGCCTTCTCCCGAATATCTCCACCCCGTATGTCTGGCGGATATTGGAATGGACGTAAAGCAGAAGCACTGCCAGGGTGCTGGTCTTGATACCGCCGGCCGTGGAGCCCGGGCTTCCTCCGATGAACATGAGGATGGCTGACAAAAACTTGCTCCCGTCTGTCAGGGCTGCTGTGTCTACATTGTTAAATCCGGCTGTCCTGGGTGTGACCGCGCTGAAGAAACAGGCCAGAAAGGACTCAGAACCATTCATTCCCACTAAAATATTATTGCGCTCCATCAGATAAAAGAGTATGGTGCTGGTGACCAGGAGAACTGCCGTTGTAACCAGCACGATTTTGGTGTGAAGCATGTAGTGGCGGAAATCCAGCTTTTTCCTGGACAAATCATCCCAGACAATGAATCCGATACCTCCCGTAATAATCAGGAAGGATATAGTTCCTATGACCACCCAGTCCCCCTCGTAATTACAAAGGGAACTATACTGGCTGGTGTGTCCCATCAGGTCAAAGCCGGCATTACAAAAGGCAGAAACAGAATGAAATATTCCATACCAGGTACCGTGGACCAGACCGTACTCCGGAATAAACCGGCAGGCCAGTATAACAGCGCCTGCTCCCTCAAAAACAGCTGTGCCGATGATAATTTTCTTGGCCAGCTTCACCATGCCGCCAATCTGCAGGGTGTTGACGCTTTCCTGCATAAGCCCCCGCTCCTTAAGTCCGATTTTCCTTCTCAGCACAATGGACAGGAAAATGCCGATACTGATAAATCCCAGACCGCCCAGCTGAATCAGCACCAGCAGCACCATCTGGCCGAACAGGCTCCACTGGGTCCAGGTATCCGCCACCACCAGCCCAGTCACGCAGGAAGCGCTGGTTGCCGTAAACAGGCAGTTGAGAAAGGGCTCGCTCTGCCCGTCCCTGCTGGCTATGGGAAGCATCAGAAGCAGGCTTCCTGTCATGATAATCAGGAAAAACCCATAGGCAATGAACTGGGTCTGTGATATATGTTTTTTTAATCGGTAATGTTTTGGTTTTTTTCCAAACAGCTTCTCATTCATGTTCCCCTCATTTTAAATCCCACAAGTTATTTTTACGGCGGATCCCTCCGCATAAAGAGCATTTTAGCACTTTAGCCCCGGACTGTCTACTGCAAAACAGGAAATAGCCGGCGGATAAAACAGCAGGCCGGAGGCATCAGCCTCTCAGGCGGCCCAGGGACTGCCACGCCATGAACAAAAGGAAGGCGCACAGGTTCACCACCACCACGCTGGCCCCGGCCGGTATGGAAAACTGGTAGGATGCCACCATGCCCGCGAAAAAGCAGGCCAGGGACAGGATGCCCGAGGACACCATAACGCCCCCAAAGCTTTTGAATACCCGCATGGAGGAAAGACAGGGAAATATCACAAGGCTGGATATGAGCATGGCCCCCATCATCCTCATTCCCAGCACTATGGTCACTGCGGTGAGAACAGCTATAATGATATTGTAGCGGCCCACATTGACCCCTGTTGCCTTGGCAAAATTCTCGTCAAAGGTCACTGCAAATATGCGGTTGTAGCATATTACAAACAGCCCCAGCACCACCAGGGACAGCACCACGCTGAGCCAAACATCCTCCCTGCTCATGGCCAGGATGCTTCCGAACATATAACTGCTCACATCCGTGGTCATACCCGTGGTCAGGGAGGTGACGATGATGCCTAACGCCAGGGCGCTGGCTGATATGAGGGCAATGGCCGCATCGCTTTTAATCCGGCTGTTCTCCGTAATCCGAAGCAGGAAAAAAGCGGCCAGAACCACCACCGGAATGGATATCTTAAGAGGGGACCAGCCCATGGCCAGGGCAATGGAAAGGGCCCCAAAGGACACATGGGACAAGCCGTCCCCAATCATGCTGTACCGTCTGAGCACCAGGCTCACCCCCAGCAGGGACGCGCACAGGGATACCATCATGCCGCCCGCAAGAGCCCTTACCAGAAACGGGTAGGAAAGCATTTCTCGTATCAGATTCATGATTTCTCCTCCTTATGCATGTGCAGCTTCACCGTGTGGCATCCGGCTGTGGGCTTGCATCTGCCCTGTTCCTTCTCATGGAAGAAATGACCGGCTGCCTGGCTGTTCATATAGTCATGGGCAGGCCCGTAGAACAGGACACGCTTTTGCAGGTGGAGGATCTTATTGGCCTCCTCCACTGCGTTTCTCAGGTCATGGGACACCATGAGGATGGCCACCTTGTCCTCCCGGTTCAGTCTCCGGATCATGGCGTAAAACTCCTGGATAGCCGTGGGATCTAACCCTGTGATGGGCTCGTCCAGTATCAGCAGGGAACTGGTGGCGCACAGGGCCCTGGCTATGAGCACCCGCTGCTGCTGTCCGCCGGACAGTTCTCTGTAGCACTGCTTCCTGAGGGGCCCAATGCCCAGCTTCTCCATGTTCCTGTCCGCAATCTCTCTTTCTTTCCTGGAATAAAAGGGAAGCATTCCCCTTCGGTTTAAGCATCCGCTTAAAACCACCTCTGAGACAGTGGCGGGAAAATCCTTCTGGGCGGCCGTCTGCTGGGGCAGGTAGCCGATGCCGGTCCTCTTTAGCTCCTCTGCCGTTACAAGTGTTCCGCCCGTAGGCCTGATTAAGCCCAAAAGCCCCTTCATCAGAGTACTCTTGCCGGATCCGTTCTCACCCACGATGCACAGATAATCCCCCGGGTCCACTTCCATATTTACATCGATCACAGCATCCTGGTTATCATATCCGAAATCCACATGCTGGCATTGAATTAATGGTGACATATTTTACCTCTTTTACATTGGTTATTCCGACTCCGTTTATCACGGCTCAGGTTATTCCAGCCCATACCGCAGGTTCTCCACATTCTGTCTCATAAGCTGGAGATAGGTGACTCCCTCGTCGAACTGCTTCCTGGTCACGTTGTGGCAGGAATGGAGAAGAAGGGGCACTGCTCCTGTTTCCTCCTGGATAATTTCCGCTGTCCTGTGGCTGGAAAGCTCCAGGTAATAGACCGCCGGAATCCGGTCCTCCTTTACCTTGTCAATCAGATAGGCAATGGTCCTGGCACTGGGCTCCGTGTCCCCGCTGCACCCGGAAAAGGCAGCGCGGTAGGAAAGGCCGTACTCATCCGCGAAATAGCGGAAAGGAAACTTGTCCGCCACCACAATCATGTGAAGACGCCCCTGGTTTACCACCTGTCTGAACCGGCTGTCCAGGTCCTTAAGCTCCTTCAGGTATGCCTGGGTATTATTCTCAAAACGGCTTTCCTCCCGGGGGTCTGCCTCTGACAAGGTCCTGCTTATAATCTTTACAATGGCCTGGGCATTGACAGGGGAGGTCCATATATGCTCATCGTATTCAATGTGCATCTCAAATCCGTCCTCATGGCGGTGTTCTTCCTCCTCCATGCCTTCCACATGCTCTTCCTCCACCACGTCCACATAGTCCATCATGGTCAGAACCTTCATGTGGCTGGTGTCCAGGGAGCCCAGCACTTTCTCCACCCACTGCTCCATCTCGCCGCCGTTGCAGATCAGCACATCGGCCTCCTGCATGGCAATCATATCAGCAGGCGTAGGTTCAAAGGAATGGCTGTCCATACCAGCGGGCACCACCAGCTTAAGCTTCACCCGGTCCCCTGCAATCTGGCGCACAAAATCATAGTAGGGAAAGATGGTGGTCACCACAAGGAGGCGGTCATCCTTTCCCTCCTGGCCGGCAGCAGGCGCCTTTCCTGATTCAGGCGGCCTCTGTCCGGCGGCGCATCCCCATATACTTATGGCCATGACCGCGAAACCAAGCAAGGCCATGAGCCACATAATTCCCCTGTATTTTAAGGGCTTTCTATCATTCAATTCCATTCACATCCTTTATATACTGAACAACCCGGGACGGATGGTCCGCAATAAGGGCGGGATGGAAGGCCATAAGCTCTTCCCTGGTCCTAAATCCCCATGTCACGCCCACTGTATCCACCTTTGCATTGTTCCCGGTCTCCATGTCCGTGTTGGTGTCTCCCAGATAGAGAATTTCGCTCTTTGAAAGTCCCAGTTCCTCTGCTATGGCCCATACGCCGTCAGGACAGGGCTTTTTCCTGATTCCCTGATCTTCTCTCTCGCCGTATACCAGGTCAAAATATCCCTTTCCAAAGACGCCCTCCACATTATCCAGGGTCCTGGGATGGGGCTTGTTGGACAGCACGGCACTGAAAATGCCCTGCGACTTTAAAAACTGCAGAAGCTCCCCGATTCCCTCATATGCTTCCACACGGTACATACAGCATTCCCTGAAAATATCCTGATACCGCTCCACTGCTTCCTCATAATGGGTCAGTTCCTTATCCCCGCAGGCAATAAGGGACCGCTCCAGCAGCTTCTTATAACCGTCCCCCACATAGAGCCGGCTCTCCTCCACGCTGATTTCACGCATGTTCCAATAACTCAGGGTATCATTCACAGACTTCTGAATGGCATAGATTGAATTCACAAGGGTGCCGTCCAGGTCGAATATACAGCATTTATACATTATAGTTACCATTCCTTTCCAAGGATATACGTAAATCCGTCTTGACACAACCTACATCATAGCACAGTTCCATCTGTTTTTCCACTGCATTTGACACCGCACCCCTGGCATGCTATACTTTTTTCAGCACAAGACAGCTAAATTTTCCCACGTTAAAAGGAGCAAACCATGACGAATTCCTATATGATTACCTGCTGTTCCACAGCCGATCTGCCGGCGTCTTATCTGGCGGAGCGAGACATCCCCTATTCCTGCTTTCATTTCCGGATGAATGGCATGGAATACGATGATGACCTGGGAAAATCCATTCCCATTGAGGATTTTTACGAGAACATCCGGCAGGGCGCCATGCCCACCACATCCCAGGTGAACCCGGAACAATACGAGGCTATGTTTGAGCCCATATTAAAAGAAGGAAAGGATATCATCCACATGACCCTCTCCTCCGGCATATCCGGCACCTATAATTCGGCGGTCATTGCCAGGGACGAGATGCTGGAGCGCTATCCGGACCGGCGGATTGCCGTCATTGACTCCTGCTGCGCCTCAGCGGGCTACGGACTTCTGGTGGACACGGCCTGGGAGATGATGCAGGCGGGTGTAACATACGAGGAACTTGTGTCCTGGATTGAGGAAAATAAAAAAAGGGTCCACCATTGGTTCTTCACCTCTGATTTGACCCATTTAAGACGTGGAGGACGCATCTCTGCCTCAGCTGCCTTCTTTGGCAACATGCTGAACATATGTCCGCTGATGAATGTAAATGTGGAGGGCAGACTGATTCCCCGGGACAAGTACCGGGGCAAGAAACGTGTTATCCGGGAAATGGTGGAGCGGATGAGGGAACATGCTGAACAGGGCGCTGCCTATAACGGAAAATGCTTCCTTTCCCAATCCTCCTGCCCCGAAGATGCCGAGGCAGTGGCCAGCCTGGTGGAAGAAACCTTCCCTCAATTAAACGGAAAGGTTTTCATCGTGGATATAGGCACTGTCATCGGTTCCCACACCGGTCCAGGCACCGTATGCCTGGTGTTCTGGGGAGACGGCAGAACCGTGTAGAGTGTGTCTGAAAACTGCTTTCTGACGCGCTCCGGCCCTTTAGGTTCTCTGTTCTTTCATGGACATCACATACAGGGCCGCAAAACCGGCAGCTCCGGCTATAAGGGCCGCCGCCAAATCCGCGCCTGTCGGGATGCCTGGAAAAAGTTCGGACAGGGAACCGAACATGAATCCCAGGATAATCAGATAGGTGGGCTGGGGATGACGGGACATCAGCCGCTCCAG
>OHEE01000808.1_pt1 | contig 11169 bp, 10 predicted proteins | sample 1567191 | NCBI WGS metagenome assembly OHEE01 (sample SAMEA3879562, study PRJEB24766) | human gut metagenome | biome: human-associated habitat; feature: feces | place: USA | collected 1985/1987
GTGGAGGCGTTAAGGTCGCAGAAAACTACCAGCAGGAAGTTGATTACGACCGGGGAAAGCGACAGTACCAGGTTCATAATGTCCTGACGGCGTTCGGCCGGATCGACATCTACATTGCTGTTAGCGGGCATATCCAGCGGCCGGATGAGCACCAGCCAGCCCAGGGCAAATGCCAGCAGGGTCAGCCAGCACAGGTGGGCGATAAAGTCGCTGAAGGCAACGCCGGCGATGCTGCAGGCCATGATCATGCCGGGGATGATAGGACTGGAAAATTCAAAGATATGCCGGAACCAGAAATTGATGGCGGCTTTATGTTCTTTGGTAAGGTCTGTATTGCGGCTGGCTGCTTCGACGATGGGCGCAGAAAAACGTGCGCCGCCCAGCGAAGGCAGCAGGCCGAGAAAAGCTGGCATAATGGCCAGTGTAAATTTTTCGCTGGCAAATAAGCGCTGCAGGGCGCGGATCATTCCGTCTAAAGCGCCGCTGGTACGCAGCTCGATTTCCAGGCACATGACAAAATAGAGCGCCAGGATCAGGTCGTAGGTGCGCTGCATGGTAAGCGTGGTGGTGAAGGCGCTGACCAGATAATGGAACTGAGGGGCTACTAAAGCCCAGATCAGCAGGCCGCCTGCCAGGATCGCCGGACCGATGGGGATGTGGCGGCGCAGCAGGATTATGATCAGCAGCATTGCTAAAGCGATCACGAGAAAAATATTCATTTTAAAACCTTCTCACTCTCAAATAATATATCTATTATACAAAGAATGCAGAGAAATTTCCATATTCGACTGAAAAAAGGTAAAAGAAAATATACTTCTGGAGGTGTACTATGTATATCAGTCGCTTATGTTTGCAGAATTACCGCTGTTATGATAATTTTGAGATAGATTTCAACAAAGAACTGACTGTTATCGTAGCTGAAAACGGTAAGGGCAAAACAGCTATTCTAGATGCGGTCGCTGTAGCTTTAGGGCCTTATCTGGCGTGCTTTGACGGTGTTAAGGCCAACCAGATCAGTGATACGGATGTACGCCAGACCAAAGATACTGTAGGCAGGACTTTGGAGCATGTGCTGCGGATGAAAAGCCAGTATCCCGTTGTGATCGGGGCAGAAGGCGTTGTTGACGGCGAAAAGATCACCTGGAAAAGAGAATTGAAGGCGGCCGGGGGGCGGACGACGATCCTGAATGCGAAGGCTTTGAGCGAGTATGGGCGGCATATGGTCAAGGCGCTGCGGGAGGTCAACGACAGTAAAATAATTTTGCCGGTCATGGCTTATTATGGTACCAGCAGGATGTGGAAGGATAATAAGCTGTTCGAGCTGCGCAAGGATATCAGTCTGGAGCGCGGCAGCGGCTACGTCGATTGTATGGAGCCTTCGTCATCATATAATACTTTTGGGCAGTGGTTCAAATATGCGGCGATGAGCGCGATGGAATTTGACCGTTATCTGGCCGAGAGCGGCAAAAAGGATGAAAAGAATCCGTATACGGAAGTGCTGAAGGCTGTGCGTCAGGCGATCATTACCTGTATCGGCAGTATGGGCTGGACGGATATAGATTACAGCTTTGCTTTTCAAAATCTGATCATTATGCATGAAACGATGGGTGTATTGCCGCTGGAGGCTTTGAGTGACGGTACCCGCAGCGTGATCAGTATGGCGGCAGATCTTGCGTACCGGATGGTGCGGCTGAACCCTGACCTTGGAGCCATGGCGGCTCTTGAAACGCCGGGCATCGTACTGATCGACGAAGTCGATATGCATTTGCATCCTTCCTGGCAGCAGGCGGTAGTGTATGATGTGCGGAAGGCGTTTCCCAACGTACAGTTTATTGTGACGACTCACAGTCCGCAGGTTCTGAGCACGGTCCCGGCTGAGGCTATCCGTATCCTGCGCTGGGACAATAATCTGATCAATATCGATAAACCTGCCTTTTCTTTAGGCGCTGAAAGCTTTCAGCTGCTCAAGGATATTCAGAATGTCGACACGCGCCCGCAGGCATTGCCGATCGTGAAGGATCTGTACAGGTATCTGATGCTTGTGAGCGAGGATAAATGGGATACGGACGAGGCCAGGGAGCTGCGCAAACGTCTGGACGAATGGTCTAAAGGGTGTGAACCGGCTTTGGTCCGTGCTGATACGGAAATCAGGATGAAGTCTTTCAGGAGGAAGAAAAAATGAAACGGGTGTACAAATCTCCGGCTACACCCGAGCGCCTGCGCAGTTATGTGAAGGCGTTCCCGGACGAAACCTGGGAGCATTTCCGCCGGCGCAACCGCAGGGGCTACCGCGAAGTAAAGCAGCAGCTGCTGCAGGATCAGCACGGTTTATGCGCGTATTGTGAGATCAGTATCAAGCTGGCTGAGTTTGAGGACAATGTTGATGATTTCAGGGTGGAGCATTTCTTCCCCAAAGTAGCTACACAGCTTGAAAAACACAATTATCACCTGGACTGGCATAATCTGCTTGGTGTTTGCCATGGCGGCAGCCAGCCCTATGTGTCGGACCCTGAATGGCGTTATTCCAGCAGGAAGAATGACCGGAGCTGTGATGTACCAAAGGGCGGGAAACCGATTTCCGAGCGGATACTGAACCCGCTGAAGATACCGGCGTCAGTCAGGCTGTTTCGTTATCAGGAGCATACCGGTAAGATGATCGTTGACGAAAGTTCCTGTCCGAAAAAACTGCAGGCCAAGGCGCGCAATACGATCCGCGAGCTGAATCTGAACGCGCCGCGGCTGCAGCGGATGAGACTGGCGCTGATCAGGATACTGGAGGACGAGATAAACAGTGCTTTGGCTGGCGGAGCGGTGCTGGAGGAGTTTTTGCCGCTGCTGGCGGAAAGTATCCTGCTGCCGGATGAAGATGGCAATTATCAGCCGTTTTTTTCAGTGGCGCGCTGGTATCTGGGTGAATTTGCCGAGGATATTTTAAGGGAAAATAATTATGCGATGTAACGCACTCCTGCTTAAAAATAACTTTTTAAGCAGGAGTTTTTTTGTGGAGGTAGAAAGTAATAATTATCATGTTTTCAGATAATTGCAGAAAGATATAGGGGAGCGGAGAAATATGGAATTAACTAAGAAAGCGTTTAAAGCATATGATGTGCGCGGCGTTGTGCCGACAGAGGTCAATGCGGAGATGGCTTATCGGGTAGGGCGCGTTTTTGCGGCGATGTTTGCAGCTGAAAAAGTTGTAGTCGGGCATGATATACGCTTGAGCGGGCGCGAGCTGGTCGATGCTTTGACGGAAGGGCTGCGGCACGGCGGCAGTGATGTGATCGATATCGGGCAGTGCGGTACGGAGATGATTTATTTCGCGACGGCACATCTGGACGCTGACGGCGGGATCATGGTAACGGCCAGTCACAATCCGGCAGAGTATAACGGGATGAAGCTCGTGCGCCGAGGAGCCAGACCGATCTCGGCCGATACGGGACTGATGGAGATCGCTGATATGGTGGTCGACAGTAAGGATTTTCCTCATGTCAAGGTGCCGGGCAAGACGGAGGGTGCTGTAAGACGTTATGATATCATGCCGGAATATATCGAGCATTTGCTGGGATATATCGACATCAAGGCGCTGAAACCGCTGAAGATAGTGGCTAACCCTGGGAACGGCGGCGCCGGCCCGGTCTTGAACGAGCTGGCCAAATATCTGCCTTTTGAATTTATCAAGATCAATGAAATACCTGACGGGACTTTCCCGAACGGGGTGCCTAATCCGCTTTTGGTACCAAATCGCGAGGCTACGGCAAAACTGGTGCGCGAATATCAGGCTGATCTGGGCGTGGCCTGGGACGGCGATTTTGACCGCTGCTTTTTGTTTGATGAAAAAGCCGAATTTATTGAAGGCTATTATATAGTCGGTTTGCTGGCAGAGGTATTTCTGCGCAAGCAGCCGGGCGCCAAGATCATGTATGACCCGCGTCTGACCTGGAACACGCAGGAGGTTGTGGATGCGGCTGGCGGTGTTGCTGTGCGCTGCAAGAGCGGGCATGCCTTTATGAAGGAATGTATGCGTGCCAATGAGGTGCTGTACGGCGGCGAAATGTCGGCACATCATTATTTTAAAGATTTTTCCTACTGTGACAGCGGCATGATACCCTGGATGTTGGTGGCGGAGCTGTTATGCACCAGCGGTAAAACTTTGTCGGAGCTGGTCGAAGCACGGATGGAAAAATTTCCCTGCAGCGGCGAGATCAACCGCAAGGTTGAAGATTCAGCGGCCGTACTGGCGGCGATCGAGGCTGAATATGCGCCCGGCGGTCAGGTTGATAAGCTGGACGGGCTGAGCATTGATTATGCCGAATGGCGTTTCAATGTGCGTGTTTCCAATACAGAGCCGGTGATGCGTCTGAATGTTGAGACCAGAGGCGATAAAAAGCTGCTGGCTGAAAAAACAGCGGAACTGCTGGAACTGATCGGCGGCGAAGAAGCCTGACAGAGCCCGCGTCTGATCGGTGCTGGCGGCAATCAAGGTAAGTGTTTATCTAAAAATTTATTTCCTGTTCAAGTGGAGAAAGAGTGATACAGATGACTGCAATCAAACAAGTACGCAAGGCTGTTATTCCGGCGGCCGGATTAGGCACGCGTTTTCTGCCTGCTACTAAAGCTACACCGAAGGAGATGCTGCCGATCGTTGATAAGCCGACGATCCAGTATATTATTGAAGAAGCGCTTGCTTCGGGAATAGAAGATATTCTGATTATTACCGGGCGCAGCAAACGTGCTATTGAGGATCATTTTGACCGCAGTATCGAACTGGAATTGAACCTTGCGGCCGGCGGTAAAGCGCAGGAGCTGGAGATGGTCAAAAAGATCTCTGATATCCGGATCCACTATATCCGCCAGAAAGAGCCGCGCGGATTGGGGCATGCTATTTTATGCGCGAAGCAGTTTATCGGCGATGAGCCTTTTGCGGTGCTTTTGGGCGACGATGTAGTAGACGGTGAAGTACCGGCGCTGAAACAGCTGATGGATGTTTATGATAAAACCGGGGCCAGTGTTTTGGGCGTACAGGAGGTGCCGCAGGAAAAGGTATCGTCTTATGGTATCGTAGCGTCCGAGCCTACGGCCGAACCGCGCACCTTTACGGTCAGAGATATGGTCGAGAAACCGGGCGTTGAGGAAGCGCCTTCGCGGCTGGCTGTTTTGGGGCGTTATATCATCAATCCCGAGGTGTTCCCGATCCTGGAGGCTACCAAGCCGGGACGCGGTAATGAGATACAGCTGACGGACGCATTGAAGGAGCTGGCTAAACTGCAGAAGATGTATGCTTATAATTTTGAAGGACGTCGTTATGATGTCGGCGATAAACAGGGCTTTTTGGAGGCGACGGTGGAAATGGCGCTGAAGCGTCCTGATCTGAAGGATAAGTTTTTAGCATATTTACAGACTATTGTCAGTAAGAACTAAGGAGATTGAATGATGAATGTTCTGGTTACCGGCGGTGCCGGTTATATTGGTTCACATGTAGTTGAAGAATTGCAGAAAAACGGTTTCACACCGATCGTTTACGATAATCTTTCCTCAGGCCATGCGGCGGCAGTGCCTGAAGAGGTGCAGCTGGTGGAGGGCGATATCCATGATGTTGCTTTTTTGAAGCATATCATGGCCCAGTTTGAGATCGACGCGGTCATTCATTTTGCTGCCAGCAGTCTGGTCGGCGAATCGATGGAAAATCCTTCCAAGTATTATTTTAATAATGTGGAGGGGTCGCTGCATCTTTTAGAAGCAATGAAAGGCGCCGGCGTAGATTATATCGTTTTTTCGTCGACGGCGGCAGTATACGGAGAGCCTGAGAGCGTTCCCATTAAAGAGGACAGCTGTCTGAACCCGACTAATGTTTACGGCCGCACGAAGCTGATGATCGAAAAAATGCTGGCTGATTATGATATGGCTTATGAGATGCGTTATGTGGCGCTGCGTTATTTTAACGCCGCAGGAGCTTCGCCGAGCCGTGATATCGGCGAAGACCATGATCCTGAATCGCATTTGATCCCGCTGGTTTTAAAAACTGCGCAGGGCGTACGCAGGCAGGTTGCCATCTATGGTACTGATTATGCTACTGCAGACGGTACCTGTGTGCGTGATTATGTTCATGTCTGCGACCTGGCAACGGCGCATGTTTTGGCACTCAAGCATCTGCTGGCTGGAGGAGCGAGCCGCGTGTATAATCTGGGCAGTGAAAATGGTTTCAGCGTGCGCGAGATCATCGATGCTGCTAAAAAGATTACGGGAATAGACTTTACTGTGGTGGAAGAAAGCCGCCGCAGCGGCGATCCGGCTGTGCTGATCGCTTCTTCGGAGAAGATCAGGGACGAGCTGGGCTGGGTGCCTAAGTGCAGTACTGTCAATGAAGTTATCAGTACGGCCTGGAAATGGCATAAGGGACACCCGCAGGGCTATGAAGGCTGAAAATGTAAGACCGGTTTGCCTGGGCAGCCGGTCTTTTTGCTTTCAAGCCGTTTTTTTGTTAAAATAAGAGTTCAGGAAGAAGAAAACAGAGGACGAAAAAATGCAGCTTGTTGTAGATAAAATTGCCAGGAGTTTTGGCATTAATGAAATATTTAAGGATATCAGCTTTATGATCGATAAAGGTGAAAAAATTGGGCTGGTAGGCGTAAATGGCAGCGGCAAAACAACGCTGCTGCGCTGTCTTTTGGCTCCGGAAACGGTTGACGGTGGTGTGGTGCGTTTTGAACCCGGCTTGAAGATCGGTTATGTGGAGCAGGGGTTTCAGAATATCGGCACCGGCAGTTTGTGGCAGTTTATGCTGCGCTCCTGCCCGGAGATAGTTACGATGCGTGAAGAACTGGCGGCTTTGGAAGCACGTTCTGCCCAGCTGGAACCGGGTGCGGAGCTGGACGGGGTTTTAGAGGAATACGCCCGTGTGACCAAACGTTACGAACATGTCGACGGATATAATTATGAAGCGTTTATTAAAAGAGTCTTGATTGGCCTGGGTTTTGAAGAAGCGGTCTGGGATAAGACGGCGGAGCACTTTTCCGGCGGACAGAAAACCAGGATGATGCTGGCGGCGGCCCTGGTGCGGCAGCCTGATTTTCTGATTTTGGATGAGCCTACAAATCATCTGGATATTGCTATGACTGAGTGGCTGGAGAAGTATCTGCAGGAATTTAAGGGCGGGCTATTGGTAGTCAGTCATGACCGTGCGTTTCTTGATAATATCGCTACACGGATACTGGAAATGGAAGGCGGGCATCTGACTTCCTTCAAAGGCAATTACAGCAAATATCTGGTGCAGAAAGAGCTCCAGACTGTAACACTGGAAGCTGCTTATGCTTCGCAGCAGGATTATATCGCACGGACGGAAGCCTATATCCGTCGTTTTAAAGCGGGCATCAAAAGTAAGATGGCGCGTGGACGCCAATCTCAGCTGGATCGTCTGGAGCGGATGGACGCGCCTGTGCAGCATGAGGAATTTGCCCTGCGCCTGCCGCCTGCGCCGGAGTCTGCTGAACGGGTGCTGATTTTGGATAACCTTTCTGTTGGTTATGGCGATAATGTACTGCTGCATGATATAGATTTGGTGCTGCGCAAGGGTGAAAAGGTTGGCTTGCTGGGTCCTAACGGTACCGGTAAAACGACATTGCTGAAAACTGTTTTAGGCGAGCTGCCGCCGCTGAAGGGAACAGCGCAGATCGGCAATCGTGTGAAGGTAGGGTATTTTTCGCAGAGCTATGAAAGGCTTGCTCCCAAACAGACGCTGCTGGATAATTTTTTGGTGGAATATGGCTTTACTGAGGAACGTACGCGTTCACTGCTTGGCGGGATGCTGTTTCACGGCGACGACGTTTTTAAAGAGATCGGCACTTTGTCAGGCGGCCAGAAGGCACGTCTGGTATTGCTGAAGCTGGTGCTGGACGGGGCAAACTGCCTGGTGCTGGACGAGCCGACCAACCATCTTGATATTATGGCGCGGGAGACTGTGGAAGCTGCTTTGACTGCTTTTGACGGAACGGTGCTGGTGGTCAGCCATGACCGTTATTTTATCAACGAGATCGCTGACAGGATCTGGGAACTGGAAGATCACCGGGTCTGTGATTATAAAGGCAATTATGATTTTTATTTAGAAGAAAAGGCTAAAAGACGGCTGCTGCAGGCTGCCGTGCCGAGCAGCGCCCCTGTGCAGAGGAAGGCTGCGCCTGAGCCGATAAGCAGTACTGTAAAAAGTTCCGGCAGGCATAAGCGTGCCTACAGCCCGCAGGAAGCAGAAAAGCTGCTGGCAAAAGTTGAATTGAGTATTCGTGAACAGGAGGCTTTGCTGGGGGTGTTGGAAGGACGAATGGCCGATCCTGCCAGCCATACAGACCCGGAAGCCAGCGCTGCTTTGGCGGCGGAGCATGCTGCCCTGCAAGCGGAAATCGAGAAGCTGATGCTGCGTTGGGAAGAACTGATGACAGCGGCAGAAGCGTTACAGGAGTAAGCAGAAGATGTTAAATGCAATGACGGACGAAGAATATATGCAGTTGGCGCTGCAGGAAGCCCGGGCGGCTGACGTGATCGGCGAGATACCGATCGGCGCCGTACTTGTGGTTGAAGGTGAAGTTGTAGCGAAGGCGCATAATATGCGCGAAACCTGGAACGATGCGACGGCGCACGCCGAGGTCATCGTGATCAGGGAGGCGTGTAAAAAGCTGGGTCGCTGGCGTTTAGAGGGGGCCGTGCTTTATGTTACAGTCGAGCCATGTCCGATGTGTTCGGGCGCTATCGTCAACAGTCGTATCGACAAGGTTGTTTACGGCTGTCCTGATGCTAAAGCCGGAGGGGCAGAGTCGATCTTTAATATCATCAGTAATCCCAATCTTAATCATACGGCACAGGTCGTCAGCGGCGTCTGTGAAGCCGAATGTGCACAGGTAATGAAGGATTTTTTTAGACGCAGACGTGCGGAAAACAGGCTGGCAAAGGCTGGAATAGCTGCTGACAGTGCGGAAAATTAAGAAAAACTCTTTGCAAAATACGGATTTATGATATAATAGATAAGGCTGGTTTACGCGGAGAGGTGTCCGAGTGGTCGAAGGTGTTTGACTCGAAATCAAATGTACGGCAACGTACCGTGGGTTCGAATCCCACCCTCTCCGCCAGATGATTATGCGGTTCTTCATTTATTTGAAGGACCGTTTATTTTTTTGCAGCGGCAGACATCAGCAAGAATAAAAAATATTTGACAATAGTTAGATGTCTAATTATAATTGAGATATGATGAAGCAGACAAAAACGATTTTTTTGATCAGTAAAATAAGAGAGAAGGCTAATAAATTCATTCTGGCAGATCTGGCGCAGCATGGTATTACTAAACTGGCTCCCTCACATGGAGATATTTTAGCGTGTCTGTATCAAAGGGAGCGGGTGACGATGAAAGAGATTTCAGACTCTATCCATCGGACGAAACCAACGGTGACGGTGCTCGTAAATAAGCTGGCAGAGCTGGGGCTGGTGAAGAAATTTCAGGCAGAGGAGGATTCCCGGGTCATTTATGTGGAGCTGACTGAGCAGGGAAAAGCATTGCAGAAGCTTTTCGAAAAAGTTTCTGCTGATTTAGTCCAAAAAGTTTTTCAAAATATGGAACAGGAAGAAATGAAAAAGCTGGAAATATCTTTGCAAAAAATTCTGGATAATCTGGGGTAAAATTTTTTAGAAAAATAGTTAGACCTCGAACTATTTTTGGCAGCTGATAAACAAGGGAAAACAATATTTTTATGATAGAGAAACATAAGATTTACGCAGGGAAAGGAGGCTGGCAGATGAAAGGTCTGCGGCAGTGTTTCGGAAATTCAAAGCAGGCTGCGGCTAGGTGTGCAAGCGGCTGGATCGAGTGATTACCAGGCCCTGAAAGGGGTAAATAAAAGAAAGCGAGTTGAGTTTTATGAAAAAAGAAGTATTGGATTATGTTATTGAAAAGACACATGAATTGATGAATGCTGCTTCCTGCAGCAGTGAAGCTAAGGCAGCGGCGCAGAGCTGGCTGGATGCGGTCGGTACAGAACGGGAAGCCGATGAAACAAAAAAATATATTGCCGAACTGGAAGCGGATATTATGCCGATCGACAATCTGATAGCTTTTGCAGGATCTGAGGCCGGAGCCGGATATTTTGGTGCCGAACTGGCCAAGAATATTACCGCACATGCTGAAGAAATAAAGCTTGCTGGGGCTGAATACTGCGATTGCCCTGCCTGTGCGGCTGTAGCAGAAATACTTGCCAGAAAAAAAGAATTGCTGTGAAGGTTTTTAGCAGGTTGATTGCGACTGCTTGCAACAGAATATTGCTGATAAAAGGAGTTTCATTTATTTGAAGCTCCTTTTATTTTTATAGTTAAGTATTGATGCCGGATTTTTAATTTTAGTCAGGCTTCGGAAGCTGTACGGCAGATTAAAATTTTGTTATGATAATATCATCAGCCAAATTAGTGATGGAGGCATGAAGTGAATAATTCTGTGGTAATAGATAAAAAGTTTTACTGGGAACTGTTTAAATCTACGTTCCTGATTAGTGCTTTTACAGTGGGCGGTGGTTTTGTCATTATCCCGCTGCTGAAAGCCAAATATGTCGATCATTATAAATGGATGAGTGATAAGGAAGCGCTTGATCTTGTTTCGGTAGCGCAGTCGGCTCCTGGAGTGGTGGCCGTCAATGCCGCTATCATTATAGGTTATCGTCTGGCAGGGTATACCGGCGCCGCAGTTACTTTGCTGGCTACAGTGCTGCCGCCGCTGATCACACTGACGGCGTGTTTCTTCGCTGCCTGCGCTTTTTGTTCAGGGGCTTTCTGTTCAGCTTTCGTATTTTTATGATGCTTTTGCCCATAATTATTATGTGCAGATTTTGCTGCGCGGTATGCAGTGCGGGGCTACAGCGCTGATACTTGACGTAGGCATAAATCTGCTGCAGAAAGAGCTGAAAAAGAAGCTGCTGCTGCCGTGTTTGATTATTTTCGGCACTTTTATCGCCAATTATTTTTTTCAGGTCAATATCATGTATCTTATTCTGATCGATGCCGTTATCGGTTATTTATGGCTGCAGGATGAAAAATACAGCTAAGGAGGTATGGAAGTGATATATATAAGTTTGTTCTGGAGTTTCTGTATGGTCGGCGCTTTTTGCGTTGGCGGAGGTTATGCTTCCATACCGCTGATCCAGA